>Ga0310124_10001684_pt1 | contig 15311 bp, 11 predicted proteins | sample CB11b_AW_Bot5_MG_FD_203507 | JGI IMG/M metagenome (GOLD analysis project Ga0310124, IMG submission 203507) | Marine microbial communities from Western Arctic Ocean, Canada - CB11b_AW_Bot5 | ecosystem: Environmental > Aquatic > Marine > Oceanic | place: Canada: Western Arctic Ocean | collected...
TCGACGAGGTGGTGGCCGAGACGTATGCCAAGCGTGCCGAGGCACACAAGGCGGCGGGTCGCACGTCGGAGGCGGCGTCCGATCGGAAGCGAGCGGCCGAGCTGGATCCCAATCAGTTTGGGACCTCGCCCTAGGACGAGCGGGGATTGGCGAGCGGGTTGACCGGAGCGGTGGTGGCTTCGGATTTCAGGTCCAGGTCGATCGTGTTCGACCCCGCCTTGATCTCGTGCCTCATCTGGCTTTGTAGATGGTACTTCTTGGCCAGGACCTCGAGTCCCTGCTTGTCGGTCTTGTTGATCCGAACGGTGTGCATGCCCAGCACGGCTCCATCGTGTCCGCCGGGGTAGGTCAGGTTGTAGACGCCTTCGTTATCGGATCGACCCACGCTGCCGCCGAGCTGTTGTTCCACCTTTTTGTCGGTGACCGGTTCGAAGTTCACGGTCGCATTCGGCAGGGGGTTTCCATCGAGTGTGATGGTGCCGCTGACGTTGGCCAGGAGCGGGACATCGGGGTCGTTGGCCATCATGCTGTACAACAGGTAGAAGAGGCCTCCGACCACGAGGATGCCTCCGCCGATGGGCAAGATCCGTCGCTTGGCGATGTCCTTCACCTCGTCCATATCGATCCGAGGCCCCGGGTCGGGAGGGGGCTCGTCGACGGTCGCGGCGCGGGCTGATTCGCCGCGGGCCAGCAGGTCTCCGGCTGCACTGGAGGTGTCGTCGGTGTCGACCTGAGCTCTGACGGGGGGGCGATGCAGTTGACGCTCCTCGGGTGCCACCGGTGCCGGTGGGATGCCGGGGACCGTGTCGTCGTCGTCGTCCAGCGCGGTGTTGGCCGCGGGTGCCGCCGCGGGGACGTCTCCGGATTCCATCAGGAACGCCATCGCGTCGTCTTCGGCATCACCGGTCCCCAACTCCTCAGACGGTGTCACCTCTGCCGCGTCCTCGCCCGCCACCGCTTCAGGCTCCACCTCGTCATCGGGCTCGTCATCGGGCTCGTCATCGGGCTCGTCATCGGGCTCGTCATCGGGCTCGGGGATCACGAAGGCGGTTTTGCACTTCGGGCAGCGCCCCGCCTGGCCGGCCTTGTCGTCTCGGATCTTGAGAACCGAATCACACTCGCTGCACTGAAAGCGGATCGTCATCGGGTGTGTGGGTCTGCGTGGATCGAGTGGTCGGGTATGAGGTCGCTTGAGTGGTGGTGTCCTAGTTGGGCACCTGCACGGGGACTCCACGGCGCATGTTGCCGAGGTTCTGGAAGATCGAGATGTTGATGTTCTGGTTGATGCTGCGGACGCTGCCACCGACCAGCACGAAGTTGACTCCGCCGCTGGTGTGCTGGCTGCCGGCGTTGTCGTAGTGGATTTTCTGATTCGGACCGAAGCGGGTACTCAACAGTGTGGCCGGTCCGCCCCAGGCCCAACCGTCGCTGCTCTGTCTCAGGGGATCCCCGATGACGTTGAAGCGTTCGATCTCGCCGACCATCAGCGTCTGCGAGTCACCATCCTCGACGTCTCGGAACCGGGTCGCGCTGTTGACCGAGAAGATCCCGACGTGGATGTTGTTGGGAAGCCTTGAGAGCGTGGGGTCGTTGATGGTCTGAGCCGGAGTCAGTGCCCAGGTGCCTCGATTGGCGTCGTTGAAGGCGACTCCCGAACCGACCACGCCCGCGTAGTCGTTGCCGCCCCTGGTCCAGTCGGGGTTGACCAGCAGCAGGTTGGGGTACTTGCTGCGGTCCATCGCGTTGCGTCGTGTCGGGCAGTAGAACTCGGGGATGTCAGTCTGGGCGGGCGTGAGGATGATCTGGATCTGTGTGATCGGGTCGATGGCCAGGTTGGCCCCGTTCCCGTTCATCTGCACGTTCATCTTTTCTTCCCAGAGCCTCTTGAGCTGCTGCTGGTTGAGCTGCGGCAGGATGTGCAGCATCCAGCTGGTTCCCTGCAGCCCGTTGCCGCTGGCCTGGATCGGCTCGGTCGGATCGGAGTGCTGGAAGCCTCCGGTGCCGATTCCCCCGAACATCAGCTGGTTGACCTGCCCGGGCGGGAAGGAGTTGTGTGCTTCGTGGTAGTTGTGCAGTGCGAGACCGATCTGCTTGAGGTGGTTCTTGCACTGGGTATTGCGAGCGGCTTCACGGGCCTGCTGCACAGCCGGCAGCAGCAGCGCGACAAGGATCGCGATGATCGCGATCACGACCAGCAATTCGACCAGTGTAAATCCCACGCGACGACGACATTTGACCATCTCGCAACCTCCTCATCACCCCCATGACAAACTCCGGATCGGCTGTACGAACCGACCCGTCCGAGTAGAGGCACTACTGTGGGGTGTGGCAGTACGGGGCAAAGACAGGAACTGCGAGAGGTGAACCGGGCGAGTTGGTGGGCGATTTTACCCACTCGTCGTCGAGTTCTTCTCGCAGCCCGCGAGTCATCCCCGCTGGGTACTCTACTCGGCTCTCAAGAAAACCGTCAAGGACCTTAATCGGCAATTGGCTCGCAGCAAGGTCACTCGCGTTGAGCTCTTCCCACGCAGCTTCCCGGTCTCTTCCCCGTCCCTGGACAGGTGGCCCGGGAGATTTCGGTGGCAATGGTGGCAACGGTGGTAGCGGGGATTCGCCTGCTGCCGATCATGGACCCCCGGTGTGATGGCCGATAACAGTGTTGGAGTCCAGTGGTACGGGTTGTACGGGTTGGGCAGCCTGGGCAAGACTTGGTGTGTTGAGGCAGAGGAGATCGGCTGATGATCGAACCTCTCGAGGCCTGGTCACGAATCCAGTGGCAGGCACGGCGTGGCGGACGGGTGATCTGGCTCAGTGGCGAGGATGGGGTTGAGACCGCGTCGCTGGTGGCCCGGTCGATTTCCTGTTGGCGAACTTCTGGCCTGCGAGTTCTGTTCGCGGACTTCTCGTCGGGGGTCGACCCCGAGTCGTTCGAACCGATGGTGCTGTTGAGTCTACTCGGTGTCCATGCCGGTCAGGCTCGCGCAACCGTTTCTCTCTGGAGGCGGCTGGAGGCGGTGCTTGCCGAATCGGGCCCGGACGCCCGGGTCATCCTGGATCGGATCGAGTCAGCCGGACAGCCCTCTCGTGCGGTGGTCTCGACGATCCACCACCTGGTGACTCGTCACGGCGGCACGTTGCTGGTGGTCTCACCCCGCAACGACCGTGGCCGCTCGAGGGTTCTCTCGGCCTGGGCCGACCTGGAGATCGGTCAGATTGCCTGTGGCGTCGAGTCTCGGCTGGTGGCCTGATGCGGGTCTGCCTGTTCGACATCGACGGTACGCTGATCAACAGTGGCCAGGCGGGCCAGGCGGCGATGGAGTCGGCGTTGGTGAGTCTGTTCGGGGTCACGCGACCGACCGAGGGTATCAAGACGGCGGGCCGCACCGACCGGGCGATCATCGAAGACCTGTTGGCCTTCCATGATCTGGGCGTTGACCCTGTGACGTTTGGCCGGGTTTGTGAGGCCTACCTGCGGGGACTTCCCGCGGAACTGGGCCGGCTCGAGGGAGTCGCGCTGCCGGGAGTTTGTGCATTGCTGGATGTGCTGTCGGCTCGCAACGACGTGGTACTGGGCCTGTTGACGGGCAACCTGGTCGAGGGGGCTCGGCGGAAGCTCGGCCACTTCGAGCTGGACACGTTCTTCGAACGCGACGGCCGCCTGTTCGGAGGTTTCGGAGACGATCAGCGGGACCGCGACGACGTGGCCCGCGGCGGTCGTGAGGTTGTGCGGCACGAGCTGGGCTGGTGGGACGCTCTGGAGGTGTGGGTGATCGGGGACACTCCGCTGGATGTCGGCTGTGCCCGAGCGATCGACGTGCGAGTGCTGGCTGTTGCGACGGGTCTGTTTCCAGCCGAGCAGTTGGCCGACAGTGGTCCGGACGTCCTGCTCGAGGACCTCTCGGCGACCGACCAGGTCGTATCGATTCTACTCGAATAGCACGCCATCGCCGGCCGGGGGATCGTGTGCGGGCAGCAGGCAATCGGGGCCGTCGTTGGCGGGCCGGTTGACCCAGGTATCGATCGGGTCGGCCACCAGCGTCTCGTCCGGGCAGGGCTGCAGCAGCCCCTGCAGTTGGTCGTGGTCGTCGTGTTGGGGGTCGAGCCATGCGGGGAAGTCGGTCGGTTCGAGCAGGACGGGCATGCGGTGGTGGATCGGTGCCATTTGCGCGTTGGCGTCGGTGGTGATGATCGCACAGGTCTGAAGCACCGAGCCGTCGTCTGCTTCCCAGTGTTCCCAGATCCCGGCGAATGCCAGCGGCAGGTCATCGGGCCGGTGAATGTGCCAGGGTTGTTTCCTGGACCCGGTCAGTTTCTGCCATTCGTAGAAGCCCGAGGCGGGCACCAGGCAGCGTCGATGTCGAAAGGCCGACCGGAACGACGGTTTCTCGGCAACGGTCTCACCCCGGGCATTGATCATCCGGTTTCCGATCGAGGGATCCTTGGCCCAGCCGGGGACCAGCCCCCAGTTGACCAATGTCGGCTCGTTTCGATCCGCCGCGGCGCGGACCACCAGCACTGGCGAAGAGGGGGCGATGTTGAACCGGGGTGCCAGCGAGGCCTGCAGTGGGGGATCGAAGACGATGTCGAAGAACGTCGCGAGTTCCGAGGCGGGGGTCCGGAGATTGAAGCGACCGCACATGCTTTCATGCTAGTCGACCGTGGGCCTGCAGGCGACAGCCTCGTTGCTGGGCGCCCGGCGACGGCCGGCTATGCTGGTGCATCATGACCGGAGCGGTGGAATTGATTGAGATCGGGACGACGGGGATCGGTGTGACTCCGGTGGCGATGGGCTGCTGGCCGATCAGCGGAGTGTCGACCGTGGGCGTGACCGATGGCGACGCGATGGCGACTCTGGAGGCCGCCGTCGACGCGGGAATCAACTTCTTCGACACCGCGTATTGCTACGGGTACGAGGGCGAGAGCGAGCGATTGATGGGACGGGCCCTTGGCGGTCGCCGTGACGAGGTGGTGATCGCCACCAAGGGCGGGGTGCACTGGGAGAACCGGGTCCAGCACCGCGACGCTTCACCCCAGACCCTGAAGCGGCAGTGTGAGCAGAGTCTCGGTCGGCTGGGCACCGATCGCATCGACCTGTACTACATCCACGCCCCCGACCCGGCGGTCCCGGTCGCCGATTCGGCCGGCGGGCTGAAGGAGCTGCTGGAGGAGGGCAAGATCAGGAGCGTGGGAGTTTCGAACTTCAGTGCGGAGCAGATGGCGGAGTTCTCGGCCGTCTGCCCGATCTCGGCCTCGCAACCGCATTTCAACATGCTGCAACGGGAGATCGAGGCGAGTCACCTGCCGTGGTGCCGGGATCACGGCGTGACGGTGATGGTGTACTGGGTGTTGCTGAAGGGCCTCTTGGCCGGTCACCTGGCTCGCGACCAGGTCTTCGAGCCGAGCGACGGGCGGGCCAAGTACCCGATGTTTCAGGGCGAGGAGTTCCAGAGGAACCTGGACTTCGTGGATGGTCTGCGACCGATCGCGAGTTTGGCGGGACTGACCGTTTCGCAGCTGGTGATTGCCTGGACGCTGGCCCGGCCGGGGATCGGGGTGGCGTTGTGTGGCGGACGTCGGCCGGACCAGATCCGCGAGTCGGCCGGTGCGATGGGCAACGAGGTGAGTGGCGATCTGCTGCAGCGTGTGGACGAGGCGATTGCCGCGCGGGGTACGGCCGAATCGCGACCGCCGATCTAGTTGTCGCCGGGGTTGTCGCCGGGGTTGTCGCCGGGGTCGTCGCCGGGGTCGTCGCCGGGGTCGTCGCTGACCACTTCGAATGCTGCGGACAGTTCATCGGGGATTCGCCTCGGCAATCGTCTCTCGAAGCCGATGTAGACCCAGTTGGTTTCGGCTTCGGCCAGGACGGTCGTTTTCTGGTCGTGGATCTTGAGGATCCGGTACCGGCGTCGGGAGGTGAGTTTCTGGAAGTCGGCGACCCAGGTCCTGACCACGAGTCGATCTCCCTGGAAGGCCGGCTGCAGGTATTCGATCTGGTGCGAGCGGACGACCCAGCCGGCTCCGGTCTGTTGATAGCGTTCCGGCGGCCAGCCCTGAGCCGCGGAGTGTTCCAGGGCGGCGTCTTGCATCCACTCGAGGAAGACGACGTTGCCGGCGTGTCCCTGGGCGTCGATTTCTTCGGCGGTCACCACGTGTTGGAAATCGAAGATCGCTGGCATCGTCGGTCCCGATTCGGGTCGTGCGAGTGGTCTGTGTCAGGGGGGACTGCCATGATTGCTTGCCAGTGGGGTCGCGGCAATTGACAATGTGTCGCCAGGGGGCGAGGCGGTCCCCATGTTCTTCAACGGTGCATCAGCATGATCGTCTGTGATTTCAGCAGTGGGCGTCCCGACCCCGAGTCGTTCCCGGTGGCCGAGCTGGCCGAGTCGGCCTCGCGGCGTTTGCTCGAGGAGGGGAGTGACCTGGTTCAGTATCCCGACCCTCGGGGATACGAGCCGTTGCGTCGCCTGGCGGCCGAGCGATTTCTGGAGCGAGAGGGTGTTGGGCTCGATCCCGACTCGTTCCTGCTGGGAACCGGTTCGACCCAGCCGCTGGCGTTGTTGTCCGAGGCGCTGGCGAGTCCCGGCGATGCGATCATCACCGAGGAGTACAGTTACACCGGAGCGTTGTCTCTGTTCCGCCGCTATGGTCTGGAAACGGTCGGCGTATCGACTGACGATGAGGGTCTGCAGCTGGACGCTCTCGAGGCGACTCTCGATCGTCTGGACCGATCGGGCCGACCGGCCCGCTTCATCTACGCGATCCCGACCTACCAGAATCCGACCGGCTCGATCCTGTCGTTGCAGCGGCGACGCGAGTTGCTCGAGTTGGTCAATCGGCGAGGAGTACCGCTGGTCGAGGACAACTGTTATGCGGACCTGCATTTCGAGTCCGAGTTGCCTCCGAAGTCGATCCGCGCCCTGCCCGGCGGTGACGACGTGATCTATGTTGCCAGCTGGTCCAAGATTCTGGGCCCCGGCGCCCGGCTGGGTTATGTCTCGGCCTCACCCGAGCGGCTCGAGCGATTGATGTCGCTCAAGAGTGACGCGGGGAGCAGCAACCTGGCGGCGATGATCGTCAGCGAGTTCATGCAGCAGCATCGCCGCGAGCACACGGCGAAGTTGTGTGGCGTACTGAAGCGGAAGCGGGACATCCTGCTGGGTGCGCTCGAGGAGGAACTGGGTGAGATGTGTTCCTGGACTCGACCTCAGGGCGGGATGTTCGTGTGGGTCAGGTTGCCCGATGAGATCGACAACGCGGCGTTGGCTCGAGCGGCTGAAGCGGAGGGGGTGCTGTATCATCCCGGCCGGAACTTCGACAGCGGCGACCGGGACATCCCCTACCTGAGACTGGCCTTTGGGTTCCCATCCGACGAGGCGATTCGTGTCGGCACTCGTCACCTGGCGCGAGCCATCCGGGCGGCCACTCCTGCCGGGGCGGTCAGCCAGGCAGCCGCCACGTAAGCACCGGAATTGGGTTCTGGTTCTGGTTCGGCTGGTGGAGCGTCTCGAATCGGATTTTCAAGGGGTGGATAACCGGACTCGAACCGGCGACCTCCAGAACCACAATCTGGCGCTCTAACCTACTGAGCTATACCCACCATCTGTCGCCGGGCGGCGTTTTAGTTGGTCGAGAGGACCGGCCTAGCGTGACAGGCCCAGAATAGCTGAGCATTTCGGGTGTTGCAACTGACGCTTTTCGATGGAAACTGCGGGCGCTGGTGGTTCGAATTCGTCAGGTCGGGGTTTCAGAAGGCCTGGCAGCAGGGGATCGACGGGGTCGGCAGAAAGAGCCGTCCCAGGAGCGGGATGGCGGGTTGGTCGCCACGTCGGTAGGCCAGGCGTCCCTGCACGAACACGGCGGTGACGTGCGTGGCGTGTTCGAACGGGTCGCCGTCGTAGAGCACTAGGTCGGCGGTCTTGCCTCGTTCGATACTGCCATGAGTCTTCTCGATGTTCAGCAGCCGTGCGGCGTCGAGCGTGATCGAGCGGAGTGCTCGGTCGAAGCCCAGCCCGTAGGTCATGGCGATGGCCGCCTCGTAGCGAATCACTCTGGACTTGGGCACATAACCCTCGACCCCGCTCCCGATCGCCACGGCGGCTCCCTTTTGTCCGAAGGCGTCCGAGAGTGCTGCGGCGTTGCCCAGGAAGCTGTTGATCGTCTCGAGCCCACCGACTCGTTGCATGGTGGGATGGACGATCACCGGCACTCCGGCCCGGGCCAATTGGTCACGGATGAGGTAGCCCTCGGTCGCCATCGACAGCACCGGTTTCAGTTTGAATTCTCTGGCGATCCGCAGACCGGTCAGCAGGTCATCGGCGCGGTGTCCGCAGAAGACTGCGACGATCTTCCGATCGAGCAGCAGGTTGAGAGCTTCGAGCTTGAGGTCTCGATCGGGTGCTGTTGCGGAGTCGTCGTCGCCGGCCGCCTTGAGCTTGGCGCGGTAGCTGCGGGCCTTGGCGAGGGCTTCGCGGATCAGCGCGGCGGTGCCCATCCGGGTTGTCGGTCTCTGGCCCGAGTAGGTCTGCTTGGGTGCGACTCCGAGGTTGAAGGCCATGGCCTGGGGGAAGCGGATGGTCATGGCATCGACGTCGATGCCGTGGGTGCGGAAGACACCGGTCAGTCCCCCGATCACATTGGCTCGTCCGGGCGACGCGTGGATCGCCGTGACGCCCTGTTCGAGCAGAAATCTCAGCAGGGGTTCGGCGGGGTTGAACCCGTCGAGCACGCGAGCGTCGGCCTGGTTGGGGTCGCTGGTCTCGTCCTGGTCCTGGTCGGCGGGGATGTTGTATTCGCCCGAGAGCGGGACGATGGTGTGGGTATCGATCAGTCCCGGAGTCACCTCCCGTGCGGTGATCACCGGGGTCCCTGGTGGCGGCTTGACGTCCTTGTCGCGTCCGACCCTGACGATCTTGCCCTTGCGGATCAGCACCGCGGCATTTTCCAGCGGCGGTTTCGAGACGCGATGCAGGCGACCTGCGCGGACGAGCACGGTATCGCTGGCGGCGGTGACGGTCGGGGAGTCCTCGAGGGTCCTGGGCATGCTGGCCCTGGTCCTGGGCTTGACGATCGGGGTCCGGGCCGGGATCAGTTCGCGGCGGGCCAGCTGGAATCCGCCTTCCTGGTAGAGCCGTTGCCTGGGGTGGGACAGGTCGAAGACCTGTCGGCCATCGATCCAGGTCTCGAGCACCCGGGTGTAGATGCTGAACGGGGCACCGCTGAGGATGACGAAGTCGGCGTCCTTGCCGGGTTCGAGCGAGCCGACTCGCTTGTCGAGCTTGAGGGCTTGAGCGGGATAGAGCGTAATGGCTTTCAGCGCCGTGTGGGTGTCGAGTCCTCCTCGGACGGTGGCCGCGGTGGTTCTCAGGAAGAAGCGGCTCTCGGTGACCGGGTCGTCGGTGTTGACGTGCACCTTGACGCCTCGCCGGGTCAGCTCGGCACCGCAGGCCTCGATGAAGTCGACCACCTCGGCCTTGCCGCCGGGGCTGTCGACGATGGTCATCGAGACGGGCACACCGGCGGCGGCGACCTGGTCGATGACCTTGTAGGCTTCGGTCCCGTGCTGGATGACGAGGTCGAACTGGAATTCGCGTTTGAGCCTGAGGGCGGTGAGGATGTCGTCGGCGCGGTGGGTGTGGAAGTGCACGGTGCGTCGCCGGGCGAGCACTTCGGCCAGGGGCTCGAGTGCCAGGTTCCGATCCGGCGGCATCGCGTCCTTGTCCTTCTGGCGGGCCTGTTCGAAGTTGGCCCACTTGCGTCGGTAGTCCTGTGCCTTGACGAATTCGGTTCTCTGAAGCGCCGCGACCTTCATCCTGGTGACCGGTGGCTGGCCCCGGGACCCGTAGGACCGCTTGGGGTTCTCGCCGTTGGCCATCTTCAGGCCGCCAAAGTGCCCCTCGGTCCCGATCCACATCTGCTCGGGGCTGGCTCCTCGCAACTTGATGTAGATCGTCTGTCCGCCGATGACGTTTCCGCTGCCTGGCATCACGTTGGCGGTGGTGATGCCTCCGGAATGGGCCATGCGGATGCCGGGGTCAAACGGATTGAGTGAATCGAGTGCCCGCACGATGCTCTGCACCGCGCCACTTCGCTCGTTCCCGTCGCTGTTGGCCTTCTCCAGCGGACGCGACGCGACTCCGAGGTGCGAGTGGCTGTCGACCAGTCCGGGGATGACGACTTTGCCGGTGAGATCAATGACGCGGGCGGCCCTGGGGATCTTGACCGCGTCGACGGCTCCGACGGCGACAATCTTGCCGTCGGCGATGAGAAGGGTACCGGCGGGGATTGCCGGGCCGCTGGCCGGCAGGATCCGGGCACCTCGGAAGGCGACCACTTCGGGGTCGGCCGCGGACCCCGTTGGGGAGATCCCGGTCAATCCGGCCACTGCGACGGCCACGGCCAGCCACGTTGCTCGTGTCACCTGCATCACGACGACTCCCGGCTCGATTCGAAGGAGTCGTATGGTGGTCGTGGCCGGTCGGTTTTTCAAGCTGCCGGAGCTGCCGCCGCGGCCAAGGTCAGGACCAAGGTCAGGCCAGGGCGCGTCGGGCGACGTCCTTCATCTTCCGCAGGCCGGTCTGACAGACGAGCAGGGCATCCTGTTTCCAGTAGGTGCGGTTGAAGAGTTCCAGCGAGAGGGCCACGGGGTGTCGCTTGGCGGCGATTCCCTTGAGGACCTCGACGACAGGTGCGACTCCGTCGCCGGGGTAGACTCGGTCGGCGTCCGAGATCGAGGCTCTCGGCGGCTTGTCGGGATAGTCGTTCACGTGGAAGCAGTGGACGGCGGTTCCCGAGAGCAGTCCCAGCCCGGTGAAGTCCGAGCCTCCCTTGTAGATGTGGTAGATGTCGGGCAGCACACAGGCCTGCGGATGACCACTCTCGATCGCCACGAAGGCGGTTTCGCCGAGTCGCGAGAGGGATTTCGAGAAGCCCCAGACTTCGACCTGCGGCGTGACTCCGATCTGCCGTCCGACCTCCAGCAACGCGTGGTACCGCCTGGCGGCGGCGAAGAGGTCGAGGTCCTGCTGGCCGGTGGCACCGGCCGGGGGAGCGGCGATCCGGGTCCCGCCCAGGCTGCGGACCTTCTGCATGTCGCGTTTGGCCTGCTCGAGTGCGGCGGCGCGTTGTGTGTCGTCGTCGACGATCCACTGGGCGAACCCGATGGCGCTCTCGACCTGCAGGCCCGCGTCCTTGATCCGCTTGGCAAGGTCCTTCAGCGAGCCGCCGTCACGTGTGTACTGATCGATTTCCCGGATCCACGGCTCGATCCCGCTGTAACCGACTTTCCCGGCCAGGTCGATCTCCTGGACCAGCCCCAGCTTCTGGCCGCGGATGGTGCTGGTGTTCAGGCAGAAGCGGAACGGGGCAGGGGGTGAGGACGGGGCAGGGGCCGGCCTGGCGGTGGCTGCTGCTGTGGCGGTGGTTGCTGCTGTGGCGGTGGCTGCTGCTGCGGTGGCTGCTGCTGCGGTGGTCAGGAGTTGTCGTCGGGTGATCGTCATGGGGTGTCGGTCCGGTGGGATGGTTCGTCGTGCTTCAGGCGGCTCGTCTGAGGGTTGCATCCTGGTGGTTGTTGTCGACCAGTCCGGCGACGGTGTTCTTGAGCGAATCGATGGCCAGTTGTCGGGATCCTGCCAGCGACTGTTGGAGCCGATCGAGTTCCTTGTCGACGAGTTCTCTGGAGGGGATCGAGCCGGGAGCTCGATAGATCTGCTGGTGAATTTTCCGGGCTCCCAGTTCCTGTTCGTAGAAGAGTGTCTCGGTCAGTTTTTCTCCGGGCCGGATCCCGGTGAAGCGGATATCGATATCGTCGGGGTACTTGAGTCCCGAGAGTTGGATCATGTCACGAGCGAGGTCGACGATCCTGACGGGTTCTCCCATTTCGAGGATCAGCACATCACCGGTTTCGCCGATGGCCCCGGCCTGCAGGACCAACTGCACGGCTTCGGGGATGGTCATGAAGAACCGTTCCATTTTGGGGTGGGTGACGGTGAGTGGTCCGCCGTCGGCGATTTGTTTGCGGAAGGTGGGTACGACGCTTCCGGCCGAGTCGAGCACGTTGCCGAAGCGGACGATCATCATGCGTGTTCTGGAGGAGTTGGTACGGGACTGGAGGTATTTCTCGGAAACGAGTTTCGTGGCGCCCATGATGCTGGAGGGGTCGACGGCCTTGTCGGTTGAGATCAGCACGAAGGCATCGACTGCGAAGGAGTTGGCGAGGTCGACCATGGTGCGGGTCCCGCCGACGTTGTTGGCGATGGCCTGCTGGGGGTTGGATTCCATCAGCGGCACGTGCTTGTAGGCGGCGGCGTGGAAGATCAGTTGCGGCCGGAATTCCTGCATCACGCGGCTCATGGCCTCGCGGTCGACCACGCTGGCGACGACCGGGTGCAGGGGCGTCGATCCGGGTTCCAGTTCGGCTTCGATGTGGAAGATGCCGGTTTCGGAGTGATCCACGAGCACGAGAGATTCGGGGTCGAGCTGCACGATTTGCCGACAGAGTTCTGACCCGATGCTGCCGGCGGCCCCGGTCACCAGCACGCGTTTGCCCTGGACGAGTGTGCGGATGGCGTCACGGTCGAGTTCAGCCGGTTCACGGCGGAGCAGGTCGGCGATCGTGACGTCTCGCACGGCGAGTTGATCGCGGCAGTTCAGCAGGCTCTCGGCGGTGGGCATCACCTGGACTCGAACGCTGCTGCCGGCGAACAGCCGGATCAGTTCCCGGACCACGTCGCCGCAGGTGGTACTGGGCAGCAGCACGAAATCGGCTCGCTGCTTGCGGGCCAGTCGCATCCAGTCGGTGGCCAGCACTCCCTCGGTGTCCAGCGGGAAGACTTGGATGCCTGCGATCAGCGTGTTGGTTGGGCTGGAGTCTGTTTGAGTGAGTCCGACGAAACCGACGACCCGGACGGGTCCGCCGCGTGAGCCGAGGCTGCGAGCGATGGCCACGGCGTCGGGATCGGCTCCCAGGATCAGTGCTCGTTTCTGGTGTCCTGCCACGACGGCCCCTTCGCTGACGACCCGGATGCCGACTCGCAGCATTCCGATGGCGAGGATCGAGAGCATCGCGTCGATCAGCAGCACGGTGCGGGGCAGGGGGGATCCGTCCAGGACCAGCAGCAGCAGCAGGTAGCCGATGCCCGCGGCGGCGATGCTGCCTCCGACCAGGTTGAACAGGTCGGTGACGGTGGTGTAGCGAAACGTCCGCCGCCATTCTCGGGTCACCAGGCAGATGCCGAGCTTGACGGTCAGCAGCACGGGCAGCCCGACCAGGATGACCTGCTGGTAGATCTCCGGCAGCCGGAAATCGAATCTCAGTAGAAACGCGACCACGAAGCACAGTGCATAGAGCACCGCGTAGGTGGGCAGGATCAGTGCCAGGCGGTTGCGCATCGAGAGAAACGAGCTGGCCGTCGGGGACCGGCCGCTGTGGACGGGCCCGGCGACTTGCCGCGTGGGATGGGGAGAGGAGTGAGAGTGAAGCGGGGGTGTTAGTTGATGCGGCCCCCGCCGTCCAGATCAGTCCCGATCCCAGGGGAACTTCATCGACGGTCGATTCGTGTAGCGTTTCATCGCCAACCGCAGCCGGCCTCCGGATCCGGGAGCCAGGTGGACACTCAGGGTGTCGGCATCCAGTGGTTTCTCGAGCCCGCCCTGTTTGAGGCCGGTAAACTGGTGCTCGGCATATCCGCCGGCCTGGATCACGACGGTGCGGGGGTTGAGCTGATCGGTGTTGACCAGCGAGAGCGTGACGGAGGACTCGTCGAGGTTTTCGACCAGGGCCGCGACCCCCCGGGGCACTCCGGCTCGTCGAGCGACGGGGTCGAAGTATCGAACTCGAGCGTGCAGCACCTGGCCACGGTGGCCGGGGTGGATGCCACCGAGCATCAGCTGAATCAGCGAGCTGACACTGGCGGGGTTGAACTTCATCGGGTCATCGGCCAGCCGGGTATCGGGGGTGGTCGTATCGGCTCGAGACCCTGCCACGCGGCTGCGGATCCGTTCGAGGTCACCTCGAAGTGCCGACACCGGGTAGTTCGGGTTCTTGCCGTCGAGGAAGGCGACCCAGCTGTTGCCGGGAAACAGTTTGCGGTCGGAGTCTTTCATCGAGTGGTACCAGGTCTCGAGACCTCCGGAGGTGTAGCGGCCGGGGGTGAAGTTGTACCAGCCGGTGTCGCCGTACATCCGCGGCGTCATCATCTTGCCGTCGATCACCTTCGACTGTGCGTTGATGGTCTTGATCTGCTGCCGCCAGACGTCCAGGTACTTGTCGTCTCCGGAGAGCAGGAAGGCGTTGGTAAATCCGGTGTGGCCCAGGTAGTGGGTATTGCGGTGGGCCATGGCCCCGGTCTGGGGGACCTTGACCGAGAAGTTCCAGCCATAGACACCTCCGTACCACTTCCCACCGACGGCGCCGCCGATTGTGCCATCGAGCCCGATGTTGGTGGGGATGATGCCCTTGTTGTCGATGGTCCGTTGCCGCCAGGCGTCGACGTATTCGAAGATCCAGTCGCGGTACTTGGTTTCTGCGGTCAGCAGGTAGGCGTTGAGTGCCAGCGAGGTGGCCAGCAGGTTCTGGGGATGATCTCCGACGATGTCGTTGTAGTCCTTGAAGTGTTCGACCATTTCCTGGTAGCTGCGTTCACCGTGTCCGAGGCTGAAGCGGTTGGCGATTTCGATGGGGTCACCGGCCCAATCGAGCCCGGTGGCCTTGCGCATCAGTGGTCCGCGGCTGCCGTTGAAGAGGCTGCGGATGATGCGGTGCCTGGGGTCGTAGTTGAGGGCGCCGGGATCTTCGTTGAGGTAGAAGCCGGCGAAGCGTCGGACCCGGTGCCCGAAGCGGATGTCGGTGGGGTCCGAGAGTCCCTGGAGGTTGAAGACGGTCAGGCCTTCGCCGTTGTGCACCCAGTCGAAGGTGACGGGGAATTCCTTGTAGTACATCCCGTCGCGGGCGAAGGGGACATCGACGGTCTTGGCCAGGGTGTACTGCCGGAGGTGACCTTCCCAGGCCCGCTTGTACATCTCGAGCACCGCCTGATCGGCACCGAGGGCGTGCAGGATCGGCCAGTCGTTGCAGTTCTCGATCGCGTCATCGGGCCCGTCGTCTCCGCCCCAGCGTTCGACACACAGCAAGAACCCCCGCTCGTCGAAGTACCTGGCAAAGAACTCGCGGCAGGCCGCGGTATTGGTTGCCAGGAGCTGTCGTTGCAGCAGAGCCCACTCGGGGGGCGTCACGGCTCGATCGAGCTTCACCGAAACCGGCGCGGCCGCACGGACCTCAACGGGTCCGCAGGCAGCCAGTGAGGCGAGCGTGGCCA
>Ga0310124_10001687_pt1 | contig 15302 bp, 13 predicted proteins | sample CB11b_AW_Bot5_MG_FD_203507 | JGI IMG/M metagenome (GOLD analysis project Ga0310124, IMG submission 203507) | Marine microbial communities from Western Arctic Ocean, Canada - CB11b_AW_Bot5 | ecosystem: Environmental > Aquatic > Marine > Oceanic | place: Canada: Western Arctic Ocean | collected...
GCCGAAACTGGTGCCGTAGAGGCACGTCGCAAAGATAGCGGCGCCCCAATGGGTCTTCCGGTCCATCGACAACTCCTCCCTGTAGAGAGCGATGACAACTCGGTCAACTGAGCTGAATCATTAACTGCTATTTCGTCTGTTACTGTCTCCAAGTAAACGCACGTTTACATGGCGAATTCCCGCAACGGTCGCGAATCTTCGGGCAAAGCGCAAGCCCTTAGTGTAGGGGGCTCGCGCGGATCTCGACTGCAGCCGTGCCTTGGACCGTCGCGAAGGCATGGCCTCGGCAAGACTTATATCCTGTAATTCATTGTTTATGTGATAGTTACGACACGTATATCCGTCCAGAATCGATTGCCGAGGGGGGTGATATCACGGGCTCGAAGGGTGGGACCGGGTGATAAAAAAGATCACCCTTGAGCCGCTCGGACTGTGGGTGACAGAGCGACGAACGCCGGTCGTCTGACCCCAGGATGACCCGGCAGATCAGACGAAGGTAAGCCAGCCGTGTTGGTCTTCGACTTTGGCGTTGACTATCTGGAAGAACCGCGTCTGGATTTTTTCGGTTATGGGTCCTCGTTGACCGTTGCCGATCTCGATTTGATCGATGGCGCGAATCGGCGAAATCTCTGCGGCGGTCCCGGTAAAAAAGACCTCGTCAGCGACATACAGAAACTCACGCGGAATCGGACGAGCCTCGACTTCGATACCCAATTCTCGCGCCACGGTGATCGCCGTGTGCCGTGTGATCCCCGGAAGGATCGATTGGTACGACATGGGCGTCGCAATCTTGCCCGCCTTCACGGCGAAGATGTTCTCGCCACTGCCTTCACTGACGAGACCATCCGTACCGAGCACGATCCCTTCGTCATAACCGTTCAGGTTGGCCTCCATGCGCACCAGCTGCGAGTTCAAGTAGTTGCCCCCGGCCTTGGCCAGATTCGGCATGGTGTTGGGTGCGGAACGATTCCATGACGATGTACAGACAGACACGCCCTTTTTCAGAGCGTCCTCCCCCAGATACTGACCCCACTGCCAGACGGCGATGACGGTCTCAACCGGACAGGTTGTGGGATCGACACCGAGCGAACCATACCCGCGGAAGCAGATGGGTCTGACATAACAGGCCTTCAGCTCGTTGACCCGGATCGTCTCGAGCACGGCGTCGCAGAGTTGCTTGCGGCTGTATGGGATCTCCATGCGGTAGATCTTGGCCGAATCAAACAACCGATCCACGTGCTCCTCGAGACGGAACACGGCAGGACCCTTTACTGTTTCGTAGCAGCGAATCCCCTCAAAAACCGACGATCCGTAGTGCACGACGTGGGCCAGCACGTGCACCCGCGCCTCGTCCCAGGGGACGAGTTCGCCGTTGAACCAGATCTTGTCGGACTTGGGCATGGGGGGCATGGACATACTCCTGGCGCCGGCTGAGCCGGCGCGGAAAATAAGCGGTCAGAATGTGCGACTGAGAGTCAACGACAGATCGTCGAAAGTACCGCTTCGTTGTTGAGACCGACTGGCACGTGCCGACAGGCCGGTATACCCTGTCGGTTTGTAATCCACATTGACCGCCAGGTTTCGGTGCGCATTGCGGAAGGACAGGTCGCGATCGGTGGTTTCATTGGCATAGAAGAACGACCATCGCCGACCCAACCGGTAGCTGTAGCTTGTACCCATGCTCAGGGCTGAACTGGGACGGTAACTCATGGCCAGACTGATGCGATGGTCGTTGTTGTCCGTTTCGACGATCTGCGACCCGTCTCCCACCAGCAATGTGCCGAAATCATCGGCACTATAGGCATATGTCGTGCTCAGTTGCAGTATCTCGAAGACGGCGCGGCGGACGCTATGGCGCATCGACCAGCCACGGCGGATGTTGCTGCGCCGGTTGCTGATACTGGCATTGACGTTGCGATCAAAATCGAAAATAGTACGACGTGCAGAGATCTCAAAGTTATGGGAGAACTGCGTCTCCAGACGATCATAACTGGTATTGGTCGACAGGCGCAGTTCGCTTGAGCGCTGATTGTCTGCGGAGCGCGTTACATCCAGACTGACCCTGTGAGATCGGCTCGATGACAGACCGACATCATAGCGCATGCCGTCCCCACGGCGCCCCCGATACGAGAGCGACGCCACCTGATTGTAGCTGTCGCGATCCTGCTCCGATGCGCCAGGATTGTCGACGCGATTCATGCGCGTAGACCCGGACATCTGCACCTGATGCCCCTTTTTGAGTTGCCAGTCCAGACTGCCACCGACCTGCAGGTTGCGATCTTCGCGGTCATCGGTGGGATCGCGAAACTGACCACCCGACGGTAGTGGCACCGCAAGGCGGCGCTCGTCTGTCGTCGCCCAGGAGATTTTTGTCGAGCCCGTCAGATTTTCTGTGATGCGGCCATCGACATTGCCGGAAAAGTTCCAGCGCTCGCTCTCACGGTCTCTGGCATAGAATCGATTCCGTGGATCGTTGTCGGCATTCGCCGAATTTGTGTTCAAACCCTCGGACCAGGACTGGCTCGAACGCAGATTGAAGCCGTGTACCTTGCCTGTCAACGAAGTGCTCACACTCCGGCTTCGGCGTTTCGACAACTCCGCCACGACGGCCGTGTCGGCGCTGCCGATGACGGACCGCGTCACACCCGTCTCCGAACGAGACTCCGAAATTGACAGGTTCGTGCGCACATCTCCCGGAAAGGTATAGGCTGAACTGGCGCGGAGTTTCTCATTGCGGCTCTTGTTGTTCTTCAGCGTGTTGTCCGTCTTGTTGAGGGACAGATTCGTCGTCAGACGCTCGCCAAAGAGATCGAAATTCGGAGACGTGCTCATGGAGCCATTGTATTGCAGGCCCGTCTCCTCGAGAAGACTGTCGGGATTTACCGGGCTGGCACGCCGCGCCGTGATCAGACCGGGCACGATATTGAAGCGCAGATTCTCAAAAACACCACCGGAACCGCTCAGTGGCTGGTATTGGAAACGAAAATTGATGGTCTGTCTGCGTGTTTTCTGATTCAGCAGGCTGGCATTTCGGCTTGACATGTTTGCCGTGATCCCCACCGATGCACGGGGACCCAGGATCGGGTATTGTACGGATGTACGGATACTTGCGTTCTCGGTCCAGTTGTTGCGCCCATTCCGTTGGTCGAGGATCGCGTTCATCGACATCGACGCATTGAGGCGCAGCATGGAGGTCGAATCCCCTGCCGCCGACAATGTGACCGGCGTTGAGAAATTCCAGCCGGGAAAGACCGGTCGCCACGTCAGCCGCTCGGATCGGCGGCTGAAGCTCAGAGAGTAATTTTCGCCGCAGACGGCGGTTACACAGAGCAGAACGCAGACGACAGTCCAGCGGATCATTCCGTCGGTCTTGCCCCCCCTAGGACCGACGCGAATCGGGCGAATTGACCGATGGAGAGATCCTCGGCACGCTGTGTCAGGTCGATGTCGGCAGCCTCCGCCAAGCGCTCCAGATCCTGGCTGGCAATGGTGCCACCAGCCTCGGCGAAGGGCAGTGACTTGAGGGCATTGCGCAGCATCTTGCGGCGTTGAGAGAAGGCCACCTTGACGACGAGTTCGAACACTCGCATGTCGTCAACGGGGACGTGATTTGGCAGAAACTCCACGTCGATAACGGCAGAATCCACCTTCGGTTGCGGCTTGAAGGCAGTGCTGGGAATCAGTCGCGCCAGACGAATTCGGGCGCACTGACCCAAAAACACCGTGAGTTGGCTATAGGCGCGATTTCCAGACTCGGATACGAGCCGCTCGGCGACTTCCTTCTGCACGGTCAGCACGGCGCGACGTACCAGTCCGGCGTGTTCCCGCAGACGGAACAGCACGGGCGCGGTGATATTGTATGGCAGGTTGGAGACGACAAACAGCGTCGATCGCCCTTCCTCCTCAAGCAGTTGCTGCAGATCCAACCGCAGCACATCACCTTCGAGCACGCGCAGCGGGGGGTCGGCGAACCGTTGGCGCAGATGGGCACACAGATCCCGGTCGATCTCGATGGCTACGAGTCCCTCCACCCGCTGCCGCAATGGCGCTGTCAGCGCTCCTCTACCTGGACCGATCTCGAGGACGAGGTCCTCGGGCGTAGGCTCGACCCGGGCCGCGATATCTGTCAGCACGCTGTTGTCCACGAGAAAGTGCTGCCCGAATCGCTTGCGCGGCCGTGGTAGCGTGCTTGAGGGGGGTCTGCCCCCGGGTGAGTTCAAGCGTTGACACTCCCTGAACGACGCACCTGATGCCAGATGTCGGCCAGCAGGAGTTGCGGGCTCACATTGTGTCGCTGACTCTCGAATGCGGCATCGAGGCTTTCGGCGACGCCATCGAGTCGACGCGGATCGATACGCTCTGACCAGTTCTTCAATCGAGGCTCGCGGTCTGTATTGGCCACCTGTGACACACGCTGCAGGCCGATCAGAAAGATGTCTCGAAGATACGCCGAGCACAATCCAAGAAACCCTTCCATACGTTGCTTGTCCGGTCGCCCACCCAAAGCCTCGAGCAACGCCCAGTATTCTTCTTCGGCACCGGACAATGCGGAGTCGATAAATCTCTCCACCAGTTCGCGCATGGCGTCGAACTCCTCGCCACCGACATTGGCCGGGGGCAGACGATTGCCCACGGCAAGGCGAGAGGCCAGTTCGGCCCGCTCCGGGGCCAGACCCTGCTCCATGAGCTGTGCACGAATCTCTTCTGCCCTCAGGGGCCGCAGAGGCAACCGCTGACAACGGGACACGACCGTTGGCAACAGACGGTCCGGGGCGGATGATACCAGTAGGAAGACTGCGTGGCGTGGTGGTTCCTCGAGAATTTTCAGCAGGGAGTTGGCACCGGCCTTCTGCATGCAGTCAGCAGCAAAGATGACGGCCACCCGTTTCGGGGCTTCCGTCGGAGCGAAAGACATCTCCCGTTGTAGCAGCAGGATGTGGTCCTTGGGCAGATTGCTGCCACTGCGCGACGTGGAACCCCCTGCGAGGTAGTCGAGAGCGGTCTCACGCAGAGCGGCAAACTGCTCCGCGTCGGAACCACTGCGGGAAGAACCGGTCGGCAGGGGTAGCAGGATGTGGATATTGGGGTGTGAGAGACTCTCGGCCTTGGTGCAGGAAGAACAACTGTCACAGCCAACCCCGGGCATTTGACGACAGTTGATGGCCTTCGCCAGTTCGAGGGCCAGGCGGCGCTTGCCGACCCCCTCCTGCCCTGTGATCAGGACTGCATGCGGCAACCGTTGCGAGGCAAACCAGGCGCTGATTTGCGCTTTAGCTCGTTCCTGGCCGACGATACGATCGAGTGACAACGAAGGCGATTAGGTGCGATGCACGAGACTCATCTCGGTCTCGCAATCGAAGAAATGAGCCTTATCGATCTCGACTGCAAGGCGAACGCCCTGTGCGACTGTGGGGATATGTACGGGATCGACGCGCGCCACAAAGGTAGACTTCCCCGTCGTCAGATAGAGAAACACCTCGTTCCCCATGGGCTCCACGACCTCAACATTAGCGTCAATCTCGACAGCTTGGACGCCAGGAGCCATCGTGTCGGGATCGTGAATGTCCTCTGGTCGAATCCCGAGGGTGACCTCCTTGCCGATGTGATTCTTCAATCCTTCGTGGTGCTGTTTCGCCAGGCTCAAGCGGAAATTGCCCTCGTCGAAGACGAGCCCATCTCCTTCCGCCACCAGAGTGCCCTGCACGAAGTTCATCGACGGACTGCCGATAAATCCGGCGACAAACTGATTTACCGGGTGGTTGTAGAGGTTCAGTGGCGTGTCATTCTGTTGGATGTGGCCATCCTTCATGACGACGATGCGGTCCCCCATGGTCATCGCTTCGGTCTGATCATGTGTGACGTAGACCATCGTCGCTTCGAGACGTGTGTGTAGCTTGCTGATCTCTGTGCGCATCTGCACGCGCAACTTGGCATCGAGATTAGAGAGGGGCTCATCGAAGAGAAATACCTTCGGCTTGCGAACGATGGCGCGCCCCACGGCGACACGCTGCCGCTGGCCGCCGGAGAGAGCCTTCGGCTTGCGTTCAAGCAACTCCTGAATGCCGAGGATATCGGCCGCCTCGCGCACTCGGGACTCGATCTCCTCCTTCGGGTACTTCCTGAGTTTGAGTCCGAAGGCCATGTTCTGATAGACTGTCATGTGTGGATAGAGCGCATAGTTCTGGAAGACCATAGCGATGTCCCGATCTTTCGGCGGAACGTCATTGACCAACTTTCCGTCGATATAGATCTCGCCACTGGTGACCTCTTCGAGGCCCGCCACCATCCGCAGAGTCGTCGACTTGCCGCACCCGGAAGGTCCCACGAGAACGACAAATTCCCGGTCCTTGATTTCGATGTTGGCGTCATCGACAGCGACAACGTCCTTATCGAAGACCTTTCTCACGTCCTTAAGAACGACTTGAGCCATCTTCTTCTCCTCCTAGCGCTGAAAGTGGCCGACTGAGAAGCCACGCGTCTTCCACTGGTTTTGTGTAGAACCGCCGCCCTACTCCGTCCACGGCGAAGTCGAATTTTTGATACATCTGCAGTGCCGCATCGTTTGAGCGACGCGCCTCCAGTCGACACGTCTGGCAACCACGGGTTGCCGCTCGTGCCATGGAGGCACACAGCAATCGACTGCCCCACCCCTGGCGTCGGTAGGGTAGATCAATCGCCAGACTCGCCAGGTGAAACCCCGCACCCTCAATGGCGCCGATGGCGTAGCCGACGAGGGTTTCATCCTTCCAGAGTCCCAGATTGATCGCACCCTCATCCCTGGATACCCACTCGAAATCATCCACCGTCCACGGCTGGGCGAAGGTGCGCTCTTCGATTTCGACCACCTGCCCGATCTGCTCAGGTCTCAGAGTACAAGTCAAACCCGTCACGTCTTCGCCTTCAGTGGCGTTGCCGGTGCGAAACTGGGCGTACGCAGATAGACGGGCTCCAATGATCCAGGATCGATATCCGTTGACGCAGGTCGTTGACTGGCAACCCATGCCACCGCGTCGGCGCAAGGTCGGCGCACCGGTGGCGGCGCAAGCTTTGCGCCTGGAATGGTTGCCAATAGATCGGCCCATCTGTCCACACCATCACCGGTGAACAGTACACCTTCGAGTCCCCAGTGCGCCAGCAGGCGGTCTGGTTCGTCGACGCTGGGAGGATGCACTTCACGAGGGCACCCATCCGAGGTGTCGTATACGGCAGCATACACCTCGCCACGCCGCGCGTCGAGTAGGACGCATACCTGCAACCGACAGAACGGCAGTCGGGCCGCCAACGATTCCAGCGTAGAAACGGCGACCAGCTCGATGCCAAGCCCCATACACAACCCCTTTGCGGCACTCAACCCGATGCGCAGACCGGTAAAGGAGCCTGGTCCCGTGGTTACCGCAATACAGTCGATCTGCGAGCGCCCACAGCCGGCATCCTCAAGGACCGCATCGATCTCGCCGAACAACCTGCGAGAGTGCTGCCGTGGCGCGTCGAAGGTACGCAATGAAAGAACGTGTCCAGCGTCGAACAGCGCCACACTACCGGCGGGGGTTGCCGTGTCCAGAGCCAGTATCATGGGCTATAACAAACCCATCTGGTCGCCCTCATGCGCACGATCATCCGGCATGGTGCGACCCAGATGCTCATATGCCCGCGGCATCGCCTGGCGTCCTCGCGGGGTTCGCTTGAGAAAGCCCTGCTGAATGAGATACGGTTCGTACACCTCGGTGATCGTGTCCTCTTCATCTCCTATGACGGCAGACAGATTGTTCACCCCCACCGGCCCGCCACCAAATTTGTCGATGATCGTCGTCAGCAACCGTATGTCGGTTTCGTCCAGACCCAAGGCATCGACTTTGAGAATCTCCAGGGCTGCAGAAGCGACCTGGCGATCGACGATTCCATCCCCCTCGACCTGGGCATAGTCCCGAACGCGCCGAAGCCAGCGTTTTGCCAGACGTGCTGTGCCACGAGAGCGCCGGGCGATTTCGTCGGCGCCGTCGGGTTTTACGCCAAAGCCGAGCAATCGTGCGTCACGTTTGATTATTTGTGCCAGCTCGTCGATGCTGTAAAAGTCGAGATTTGCCGAAATCAGAAAACGTGCCCGCATAGGCGCCGAGAGCAGACCCTGACGGGTCGTTGCTCCCACCAGAGTAAAGCGCTCAAGGTCGATGGTCACCGAACGGGCGGTGGGCCCTGAATCGATGAGGATATCGATGCGGTAGTCCTCCATGGCCGAGTAGAGGTACTCCTCGACCGCACGATTGATCCGGTGGATTTCGTCGATGAAGAGCACATCCCGCGGACCCAAGGCGGTGACGATGCCAGCCAGATCGACGGGCCTGTCGAGCAGAGGACCGGAGGTGGCATGCAACTCCACCTCCATTTCATTGGCGATGATGTGGGCCAGGGTCGTCTTGCCAAGACCGGGTGGACCGGATAACAACACGTGATCCAGGGCCTCAACGCGTTCTCGTGCCGCCGTGATCCCAATGCGCAACTGTTCCTTGACCTTCGACTGGCCCAGCATCTCCTCGAGACGCCGTGGCCGCAACGCCGTGTCGCCATCGCGGTCATCACCCTCTGACTCTGGATCTACTTGTCTTTCCTCCATAGCCGCTTAGCGCTCCCGCAGGGCACCCTTGATCAGATCCTGCAATGTCGATTCTGCCCCGTGCTTCTTGCGCGCCGTTGCCACCGCCTTGCGCGCAGCGGAGGCAGCGAACCCAAGGGCTTCCAAGGCCATCGCCGCTTCCTCACCCAGAGGGTCATCGGAAACACGAGGTGAAACTTCCCCGTCGTCGGCCGTCGCCACGGGCAGTCGAATCTTATCGCGCAATTCGACCACGACCCGTTGCGCCGTTTTGGTACCGACCCCTCGAATCTTGGTCAGTTCATTGACCTGATCGCGATGAATGGCTTTTTGCAGATCCGCAACAGATAGTCCGGACAGGATCGTCTGCGCGGAATTCGGTCCGATTCCAGAGACCGAGATCAACAGTTCAAACATCTCTCGTTCGGCTGGGTCAGAGAAGCCGAACAGCTGCAGGCGATCCTCACGGACATAGGTGTGGGTGTGGAGGCTGACCGTTGAACCCGCCACTGCTAGGCTGTCGAAGGTGTTGAGCGAGATGGACAGCCCATAACCAACGCCACCGACGTCGATGACGGCGTGTGTTGGAGACTTCTCCGTGAGAATGCCGCGCAGATGGTGGATCAAGACGGTCGCATCAACGGTGGGCGACTCGGCGCAGCAGGGCCTCAACCTCGGGTTTGCGAACCGACTGGCGGGATGAGACCTTGCTGGCACCCCTGTGAAGGTGACAGATCGCTACGGCGAGAGCATCTGAGGCATCGAAGGAAGGCGGCAACTCAGTCATTTTCAGCAACCGCACGACCATGTCCTGGACAGCCTCTTTGTTGGCTTGGCCATTGCCTACGACGGCCTTTTTTACCTCTGCCGGCGAGTAGAGTGCGGTTTCAAAGCCTGCCTGCACGAGTGCGAGCCGTAGTACACCCCGCGCCTCGCCCAACTTGGCTGCAGCGTCGGGATCTCGACCATAGAAACTGCTTTCGAGGGCAACCGCATCCGGTCGGCGTGCTTGGAGTACGGCAACGAGACCATCGTACATCGTCTGCAACCGCGCGGCGAAACCAGCGCCAGCACGGGACCTGAAACAGCCGCAGTCTTCGTACTGCAACTTGCGCCCCTGCATGCTGACGAGACCGTATCCAGTGCTGGTGCTGCTCGGGTCGAGTCCAAGTATGAGCAAGGTGTCACTGAGCCGGTCAGGCGAGTAGCTTGGCCAGCTCCTCCTCCTGCGCATCGAAGTTGGAAAACACCTTCTGCACATCGTCGAGGTCTTCGAGGTCTTCGAGGAGACCAAGAATTTTCTCGATATCCTCTCCCGCGACCTCGAGTAGATTTTGTGGAATCCAGGCCAACGATGCCTGGCTGTAGGCCATCCCTGCTTCGTCCAGAGCGCGCTTGACGGATTCAAAACTTTCGACGGGGCACAGTACCTCAAAGAGGTCATCGGCGCTCTGAATATCTTCACCGCCGGCGTCCATGACCGCCAGCATGACATCCTCTTCGCTGACCTCCGCGCCATTAACTTCGATCAGTCCCTTCTGCGCAAACATCCACGATACGGCACCCTTTTCACCGAGGTTGCCGCTACGTTTGGTAAAGGCGTGTCTGACCTCAGAGACCGTGCGATTCTTGTTGTCCGTCAGGGTCTCAACGATTACGGCGACACCCGCCGGTCCGTAACCCTCGTAGACTGAGGACTCGTACACGGCGCCTGGTTCGTCACCAGAGCCACGACGAACCGCGCGCTGAATGGTGTCCAGTGGCATGTTGGCGCCGCGGGCATTCTGTATTGCTGTGCGCAGCCTGGGGTTTGCGTCCTCGTCACCCCCGCCTTCTCTGGCAGCTACTGTCAATTCACGGATCAGTTTGGTGAAAAGTTTGGCGCGCGCGGAGTCCACGGCACCCTTCTTCCTCTTGATCGTGCTCCATTTTGAGTGACCGGACATGGCGTCCTCAGCGTCGTACATGATTTACAGGAAATGGTGGCTGGAATCTACGGACTGGGTGCAACCGTGGCAACCGAATTGCCACCTGACTTGCACCGCCTAACTTACACGGAGACAACAACTAATGGGATAAAAAATAGGGGTGGACCCCATGGGACCCACCCCCTACACATGATCACAGCTTCTTGTGTCAGGCCGCCTGTGCCTGGTCGGCAGACTTTTCGGCGATTCGGGCTTGCACGTCATTGGGGACCTCGTCGTAGCGTACCAGACTCTGCGTGTGCATGCCCTTGCCCTGTGACATCGACCGCAGGCGCGTTGCGTATCGATCCATCTCCGCCAGGGGCACCTCTGCTTCGATCACTTGAAAGTGTCCGTCCGCGCTTGTGCCACTGATGCGTCCGCGACGTGATGTCAGATCACCCATCACTTCTCCCAGGAACTCTTCGGGCACGGTGATGGTCACCTGGTAGATCGGTTCCAGCAGTGCCGGTTTTGCCTTGACAAAAGCGTCTCGGAATGCGTGCGATGCAGCGATCTTGAACGACACTTCGTCCGAGTCCACGGCATGATGTTTGCCGTCATAGACCACGACGGAGACGTCGACGACGCTCGAACCAGAGATCGGTCCCTCGTTGAGTGACTCCTGCAAACCCTTCTCGACTGCGGGAATAAAATTCGTCGGGATACTGCCACCGACGACCTCACTTCGAAACTCGAATCCGGCACCGCGCTCGCGGGGCTCGACGCGCAGGGACACTTCACCGAACTGGCCACGCCCGCCTGACTGTTTCTTGTGGCGATACTGACTCTCGGCGCGCCCGCGGATCGTCTCCCGGTAGGGGATGCGAGGGGTCTCCGTATCGATCTCGACGTTGAAACGGTCACGGAGCCGTTTGAAGATCGTTTCGAGATGCAGATCCCCTTGGGCAGCCAACACGGATTGTCGGATCTCGCCGTCAAAACGAAAATTGAAACTCGGGTCCTCTTCATGCAGCTGCTGCAGACCGGACACCATGCGCTCTTCACCTCCCTTTTCGCGTGCCGTCACGGCGACACGAATCAGTGGATCTGGGAAAGTGACTGCAGGCAATTGCAGGTCTGCACCTTTGGCACACAGGCTATTGCCTGTGTGTGTGTCCTTCAACTTTACGAGGGCGACGATATCCCCGGCACTGGCGCTCTGTACTTCCTGGCGCTCGTGGCCATTGAGTTCGAAAATCTGCCCGATTCGCTCCGTCTTGTGACGTGTTACATTGTGGACTTCGTCGCCGTGGTTCAGACTTCCCGCATAGAGCCGCATGTAGCTGAGTTCTCCTACATGCTGTTCGCCCACCGTCTTGAACACGAAGGCTGCCAGGGGTGCCTCGGCGGAGGCGACGAGTGTTTGCTCTTCGCCTTCGGCATCGCTGAAATTGAGACCGGGGCTTTCTGCGGGGGAGGGAAAGTAGTCGCCCGCTGATTGCAGCAATCGATCGACGGCGACGTTGTTGAAGGCGTCGCCAAAAAGCACCGGGAAAACCTGACCTGCCAGAACCGCCTTGCGCAGACCCGCCTTCAGTACTTCGGCTTCAAGACCACCATCGCCGAAGTATATTTCCATCAGTTCTTCGTCGGTCTCGGCGACGGCCTCCACGAGATGTTCGTGAAGTGTCGAGACCTCATCCAACAGATCCACCGGGATCTCACTTTCTTGGGCCTTGCCGGCGGCGTAGGTGATCAGCTTCATGTCGATGAGATCGACCACTTGGTTAAAACCCTCACCAGGGCTCAACGGATGCTGGATGGCCACAGCCTCGCGACCAAAGCGGTCCACGATCTGTGCCAGCACACCGGTCACATCGGCATCCTCCCGATCGATCTTGTTTACGAACACCATCCGCGGCAGATTGAAATCACCGGCGTAGCGCCAGACCCGTTCCGTGCCCACATCGATTCCAGCGCCCACATCGATGACGACGACACTGCCATCGGCAACCCGCAATGCGGACAGCGTCTCGGGGATGAAATCGGCGTAACCGGGTGTATCCATAATGTCGAAGTGGAAGTCCTTCCACTCACCAGTGAGCAGGGACGTCTTCACCGACATCTTGCGTTCAACTTCCTCGGTGTCATAATCGGACACCGTGGTACCATGCTCGACCCTTCCGAGCCGCGACAACTGTCCCGTATTGAAGATGAGAGCTTCGGCCAGAGCCGTCTTCCCGGCACCATTTTGTCCGGTGAGGGCGAAGTTCCGTACCTGCTCAATCGTGTGCGACATGACCACACCCCTGGGGGAGAAGGCTGCAAAGGGGAACCGCCCGTAAAAATTGCGGAGACCACGGGCGACTTGCCCGCAGCGCGTCTTGAGCGGAGTGCGAATGTGCGGAAATATTATGCCGGTTTTCGACCGCATGTCAAGGTTGCCGCCCCGATGGCGACCCGGTCCCGAATGACGATCCGTAACCGATTGCACTTCAAGACGTTGGACAGATAATGAGAACCGCCTTTGCTACATTCCTGATGCTCAACGACAACTACCTTCCGGGGTGCCTGGTTCTGGCAGGTAGTCTCCGACGGCAAGGCATCACGGCACCACTGATCGTGCTTGTGACGGACGACGTTTCACTCAAGGCGCGCCAGGCGCTAGGCGAATTGTATGACCACGTGGTGGAGGTAGAGCGCATTTACGTTCCACACGCGCGTCGCCAGGAACGTCAGGACCGGCCGTACTATTTCACCCGCATTCAGGTCCTGCGCCTGGGACCTGACGGTGATCTCGGCTTTAATCTGGACCGGGTCGTGGTGATCGATGCCGACGTCCTGCCAATACGTCAGTACCACACCCTACTTGACCTCGAAGCCCCATCGGGAGTCCTCAATGAGGACAGGTCCCATTTGGCGGAGACAGATGAAAAGGGCCGTTACGTCATTCCACCGGAAGCGAGTCAGGGGAGATGGAACTGGCACCGCATCTACGCCGAATGCCTGCATGGCCAACCGGTGCCTCGGCACATCTCTGACCGCCCGAGGCAAGATCCTACCAACATGGGCTTCAATGGATCGTTGTTCGTCATGCAACCCTCCATGGCGGAATACGAAGCCATTCTCCAGGACCTCGAACAGCCGGAGATTCAGCGCCTGGTGGGGGATCTATTTGACTGGCCGGATATGCAATACCTGACGATGCGCTGGTCGGGCCAATGGCACAACATCGACGTACGATACAGTGCACTCAACGGTTATCCGAACCTTGAGGTGCTGTATGGTACCCACTTCGCCGGCTTCAAACCGTGGTATTTCCAGCGCGCCAAAGCGATGGACCGTTATGCCCGGTATCCGGATTTCCAACTGTGGTTCGAGTGTTACGAAGAACTGGTCTCAGCCTACCCGGCACTGCTGCGCATGGGCAAACTCAAGCGTCTACTCGATGATGTCCGGCGGGCACGCGCGAAGGCGGACTGAGAGGTGCAGACGGCCCCGGTCACAAAATGATGTGTACATGACGAAGGCCCCGTCACAGAGTGACAGGGCCTTCGAAGAAAAATCCGGCGGCGTCCTACTCTCCCACCAGGTGACCCCAGCAGTACCATCGGCGCAGGAGGGCTTAACTGCCCTGTTCGGAATGGGAAGAGGTGTTTCCCCTCCGCTATAGCCACCGGAAAATCATAAATTCCAGTTGTGCGCTCCGCACTCAAGAAGGTGTGTCGGCCCCCTGGATTTGCGGAAAAACTGCGTATATAGTTTCGAATACGGATTCACACGCGAGTCATGCCCGCGCAGCATGTGCACATACAAGAGAGAAAAAAGGTTAAGCCTCACGGCCAATTAGTATCGCTCGGCTTCACGCGTTGCCGCGCTTCGACCTGCGACCTATCAACCTCGTAGTCTTCGAGGGGCCTTAAGGTGGGTTACCCCACGGGAAATCTAGTCTTGGAGGGGGCTTGACGCTTAGATGCTTTCAGCGTTTATCCCGTCCGAACGTAGCTACCCAGCAATGCTCCTGGCGGAACAACTGGTAGACCAGAGGTCCGTCCATCCCGGTCCTCTCGTACTAGGGACAGCTCTCCTCAAATTTCCTACGCCCACGGCGGATAGGGACCGAACTGTCTCACGACGTTCTGAACCCAGCTCGCGTAACGCTTTAAATGACGAACAGCCATACCCTTGGGACCTTCTCCAGCCCCAGGATGCGTTGAGCCGACATCGAGGTGCCAAACCGCGCCGTCGCTATGGACGCTTGGGCGCGATAAGCCTGTTATCCCCGGAGTACCTTTTATCCGTTGAGCTTCGGCGCTTCCACGCGCTACCGTCGGATCACTAAGCCCTGCTTTCGCACCTGCTCGACTTGTAGGTCTCGCAGTCAAGCTCCCTGTATGCCTTTACACTCTACGCGCGATTACCGACCGCGCTGAGGGAACCATTGGGCGCCTCCGTTACCTTTTAGGAGGCGACCGCCCCAGTCAAACTACCCACCTGGCAATGTCCTCAATCCCGATAAGGGATCCAAGTTAGAGCTATAACAAGGTAAGGGTGGTATTTCAAGGTCGGCTCCACCAAAACTGGCGCCCTGGTTTCAAAGCCTCCCACCTATCCTACACATACAATGTCAAAGTCCAATGCCAAGCTATAGTAAAGGTTCACGGGGTCTTTCTGTCCTGCCGCGGGTATCCAGCATCTTCACTGGAACTACAATTTCACCGAGTCCCTCGTTGAGACAGCGGCCAAGTCGTTACACGATTCGTGCAGGTCGGTTTTTAGCCGACGAGGAATTTCGCTACCTT
>Ga0310124_10001690_pt1 | contig 15286 bp, 12 predicted proteins | sample CB11b_AW_Bot5_MG_FD_203507 | JGI IMG/M metagenome (GOLD analysis project Ga0310124, IMG submission 203507) | Marine microbial communities from Western Arctic Ocean, Canada - CB11b_AW_Bot5 | ecosystem: Environmental > Aquatic > Marine > Oceanic | place: Canada: Western Arctic Ocean | collected...
TGCTCGATGATGCTGCCACGTTGTACGAGCTGAATATGCTCGGTCGGTGGTTGATGGCCCAGGTCGCCATGCGCACAGCCGTAATCAACGATCGGTTTCTGCCTGGCTAGGCAATCGTGTACCAGTTCGGTAAGCTCGCGGGCTGATTCAATCTCCGTAGTCGGATTAGCCGTGGTCATGTTTGGCATTACAGGGCTCCGCCGGGAACATTGGCGGCCACGGGTTTAAGGATTTCCACAAGCGTTCGATCGCTGGGAATAAGTTTCGCGTCGTTGATTCGTTGGCCGGGATCGAACGTTTTCTTGATTTCGAGAAAAGAGTCAAGAGTATCGCGGTTGAACATCTTGGTCATCAGGTGCAATTTTTCGACACCAACGCCATGCTCGCCGGTGATGGTGCCGCCTATGTTCACGCAGTATTCCAGCACTTCCTCGCTGAGGCGGAGCACTTGCTGGACTTCTTGTGGGTCATCTTCATCAAACAGTATGATCGGGTGAATATTGCCGTCGCCGGCATGAAATACATTGGTGATCTTCAGGCCGTATTTTTCGCCCAGCATGGCAATGTGTTCCATCGCGTCGGGCAACATGGACCGGGGAATGCAGGCGTCCTGCGTGCAATAGCTGTGGCTGACGCGCCCGATGGCGCCGAACGCCTTTTTTCTCGCGCTCCATAGCTGGTCACGTCGTTCCAGATCGCTGCACTTTTCAATTTTGGTGGCGTTGTTTTCACGGCAAAGGCGGACGATTTCGTGCAGTTGCTCGTCCAGCGTGGCCTCCACGCCATCAATTTCCAGAAGTAGCATTGCCTGTGCGTCGCGGGGAAAGCCAAAGTGGAACGCAGACTCCACGATTTGAATCATCGAACTGTCCATCATTTCCATGGAGGTGGGCAAGATGCCCGCTGAAATCACGTCAGAGACGGTTTTGCAGGCGTCATAGGTCGAGTTGAAGATGGTGTATACAGTGCGGAAATGCTTAGGAGCGGCGACGATTCGGCACCAGATACGGGTAATAATGGCAAAAGTGCCCTCACTGCCGCAGATTAACCCGGGCAGATCGGCACCGATGCCGTCGTACATGGAACCACTGCGTGTGGTGGTGATCGTGCCATCGGGTAAAACCAGTTCGAGCCCCAGGATGTGGTTGGTGGTGACGCCGTGCTTGAGGGTATTGATGCCGCCGGCGTTGGTTGAGGCGTTGCCGCCGATTGTGGAGGCACGTTGGCTGGACGGGTCGGGAGAAAACCGCCAACCGGTGTCGGCCATGGCGTCGGATAACGCCAGATTTCGCACACCCGGTTGCACCACAGCCACTCGATTCTCATAGTCGAGCGATTCGACCTGGTTCATTCGGCTGGTGGTGATCAGCACGCCCGGTTCATAGGCCACAGCTGATCCAGCCAACCCTGTACCGCTGCCGCGGGGCACGATCTGCAGGTCGTAATGGTTCAATGCCTTAACGCAGGCTGATACCTGATCAGTATTGGAAGGAAACACCACGGCAGTGGGCTGCCCCTTGGCAATGGGAAAGCCGTCGCATTCGTAAACCAGCAGTTCATCGCTTTGTGAAAGGACGTTCTGCTCGCCTAGGATAGCGATCAACTCCGCTATGACGGGGTGTTGCTCGGCCATTTAACTTATCATAGCGTGGCCCGGATGGGTTGTCCCCGACCCGAATCTGTAGTATTTGGTCAGTCACTTGACAAGGACATCGAGTTATGAGCAACGAATATTTACAATTGAACCTGCCTAATCGGATCCTCATGGGCCCCGGCCCCAGTGATGTGCCAGATCGAGTACTTCGCGCGTTGGGCGCTTCGACGGTGGGGCATCTCGATCCGGCTTACCTGAAGATTATGGACGAGACCCGCAGCCTGATGCAGACGGTATTTGGCACCACCAACGAGTTGACGATCGCAGTTTCGGGCACGGGTAGCGCCGGGATGGAGGCGACGGTGGTCAACCTGATTGAACCGGGCGACGAGATGATCGTCTGTATCAACGGTGTGTTTGGTACACGCATGTGCGACGTGGCACAACGCTGCGGGGCGACAGTACATACCGTCGAAATTGATTGGGGCAAATCCGTGGATCCCCAGGACGTCGCGGCCGCGTTGAAACAGCATCCGCAGACCAAAGTCGTTGGCGTTGTTCACGCGGAAACCTCAACAGGTGCACATACGCCAATCGAAGATATTTCCCGGCTGGTGCACGATGCGGGAGCGCTTTTGCTGGTTGATACGGTCACTTCATTGGGCGGTATGGACGTGCAGGTCGATGATTGGCAAATTGACGCCTGTTATAGCGGAACGCAAAAGTGCCTATCCTGCCCACCCGGGTTGTCCCCAGTCACCTTTTCACCAGCCGCGGTCGAGGCCATGGGCCGGCGCAAAACGAAAGTTAACAGCTGGTATCTGGACATGAGCATGCTGCGCAGTTACTGGGGCAGTGATCGCGTTTATCATCACACTGCCCCGATCAACATGACCTACGCATTGCGTGAGGCGTTGTGCCTCGTGATAGAAGAAGGTTTGGATGTGAGGATCAGCCGCCATGCCAGAAACCATCAAGCACTGAGAGCCGGCCTCGCAGCGATGGGAATAAGCTACATACCGGCGTGTAGTTTGACCACGCTCAACGCCGTGACGATTCCCGAGGGCATTGACGATGCGGCCGTGCGCAAGCAACTGCTAGAGGCCTATGGGATTGAAATAGGCGGCGGACTTGGCCCGTTCAAAGGCAAGGCATGGCGAATTGGCCTCATGGGCGCAGCCAGCACACAGCGCAATGTCACCGTGTGCTTGGGGGCCCTGGAAACGATTTTAATGGATATGGGCGCCGCGATTGCCCCCGGAGTTGCACTCCATGCGGCTGGCGCAGTGTACCGTGACCAAGCGTTTACCGCGACGATTCGGTGATATTAGAGCGATAAGTGCGAATCTGCACATGGTCGTGGACATGCGAGCCGTTCTGCTGCAGTTTCTCATATACAAACGTGGATGTGGTTTCGGTCGTTTCGGTCTGCACGCCGGAATAGATGGTGACCTGCTCATCGTTGCGGTAGGTGTACCAGGGTAGTTTGCCGTCACCGTGCTGTGTTGCAGAAGTTGATAACTGACGTACCTGTGCCGACGCAAAGACCATCGAGCGCTGCCGACCTTCGATCGGCGGATAGCGCATGTGGTCGGCCATCGCAATACGCGTTGTGGTGGATTGACACCCGGCCAGGATCATGAGTAGACCCAGCCCGATCAGGCACAAAATTGTGCGTACAGTAAGAATCATTATTGGCACAAGGTGCGAATCGCGTGCCTGTCTGGCGCCCGAACCATGGTTCTGATCAGTGCAGAGCATAAACTACCTACTTGTCGGTACCTGTATCCTCCAATTACGCTCAGTTGGCTACATCTCGGCATGACGGTTGCGCCGGATGATGAATCTGGGCAACATACTTAAGGGGTTTATGGCCAAACTTGTGGCTCTGGGCCCACGGCTTGACAGTTCACAGAGGTAGCCGTAGATTGCTGTTCAATTGTTAAGTGGGATGGTCGCAGGGGTTATTTCTCGCATAAGTTATCACAAAATCGAAAGGTAGCGTTGACATGGACCAATCAATCCGCACTTACATCGCAGAGTTGCTTGGAACGTTTGCGCTCGTGTTCATCGGGACTGCTGTGGCGGTACTCAGCGGCTTTCCCGACGACCATGGACCGGTGAAGTGGCTGGAGATTTCGTTCGCTTTCGGTGGCACATTGATGGTGCTGGTTTGGGTGATCGGGCCCATCTCCGGATGTCACCTAAATCCGGCGGTGACGATACCCATGGCCCTGTCAGGTCGGTTCAAATGGTCGCAGGTGCCGGGCTACGTCATTGCCCAGGTTCTGGGCGGCATCGCTGCCAGTGCCGTGCTGCTCATGTTTATGTATGGTTTTGGGGAAAAGTACGAACCCATTCAATTGGCTGCCAATAGCAATCCACATGATTTGAACTGGGTCCGTCTGGTCGGTTGGGAATTGATCCTGACGGCGATGTTTGTATTTACAATCTTTGCGGCGACCCGTGATGAAGCACCGCCCGGATTCGCAGCCCTGGCCATTGGCGGATTTCTTTTTCTGGCCCACATGGTCGGCGCCCAGCTAGGCGATGCTTCCTTAAACCCTGCACGCAGCATTGGACCGGCGTTGCTTGAGCGTGGCGGGGCGTTGGGTGTCCTGTGGGTCTTTATCGTGGGCCCGATTGCCGGTGGCATCCTGGGTATGCTGTTTTATAAGCTAGTTTACAAGACCAAGTAGGTCGGTGACGCCCTATAACATTGTTCGTGCCGTCGGTGTAACCACGGTTGACGGCCACACGAATATCTGGTTTAATTCGCCGCTCGCGGTGGGTATCGTAAGTTTGGCGGAGTTAGATTCATGGCCAATTACATCGGTCCAAAAGTAAAACTTTCGCGTCGCGTGGGTGTGCCGATAGCCGACATACCCAAGCACACGGCCAAGCGGCAGCTCAATCCGCCGGGCATGCACGGGTTTCGTGGCCGCCGATTGCGGGATTATGGCATTCGCCTCAATGAAAAGCAGAAGCTGCGCTACCACTACAACGTGACGGAAAAGCAGTTTCGCCTTTACCTTGATAGGGCCTCCCGGGCCAAGGGTAACACCGGCGAAGTATTGCTGCGGTTGCTGGAGCAGAGGCTAGATAACGTGATCCGTCGGCTCGGCTGGGCCCGCACCATCTGGGCTGCCCGCCAGATCGTGGCACATGGCCATGTATTGCTTAGCGACCGCAAGACGGACCGGCCCAGTTGCCAAGTAGCCGTCGACAACAAGATCACACTCAAACCTCGAATTCACGATCTCGTGCGCGAGAATCTGGAGTCGCAACCCACGCACCAGGTGTCTTCGTGGCTCAGCTTCGACCCTTCCACGCTCACCGCCACGATCGTCAGTGTCCCCACGCCCGATCAGGTTCCGTTCGACGTCAACATGAACCTGATTATCGAGTTCTACCGATAGCGTTTGCTCGCACGAGAGTGGTATGCGGTGAACGTATTTGTGATCAATGTCCTCGTTTGATGTTGGGGGCTTTTGTTTACGTAGACTGGGGCTGTAGAATCCGCCTTGGATTTGTCAGGTTTGTAGCTAACCCGATCAGATCAGGAGCACGCGCATGGGCCTAATGGACGGCAAGCGAGGGATCGTTTTTGGCATTGCCAATGACCGTAGTTACGCGTGGTTTATCAGCAAGCAGTTGCACGAGGCGGGGGCACAGTGCCTCTTTACCCATTTGCCTGATGACAGGGGGAAGATGGAGCGACGCTGCCGTTCGGCAATTGAAGAACTGGGGATTAGCGATCCTTGGCTGCAACCATGTGATGCGAGCAAGGATGAAGATCTAGACACGATTTTCGACAATATCAATGCCGATTTCGGTAAGATTGATTTTGTCGTGCACTCTATTGCCTTTGCCGATCGTCAGTTCTTGCAGGTAGGCGGATTTCACAAGACGACGCGCCAAGCATGGTCCCAGGCACTGGATATCAGCGCATACACATTGCTGGCCATGGCTCAACGGGCGGCGCCGCTGATGACCGATGGCGGGTCAATTCTTGCAATGACCTACTACGGTGGCGAAAAAGTCATTCCCGGGTACAACGTCATGGGCATCGCCAAGGCGGCGTTGGAACATACCACCCGTTACCTTGCCGCAGAGCTTGGCGAGCAAAATATCCGCGTCAATACGATTTCCGGCGGCCCCTTGCGGACGTTGGCAGCCTCGGCCGTGGGCGGCATCGCCGAGATGTTTGAGCATCAAAAACGCAAAGCTTCCATGCGTCGCAATATCGCCGGCGAAGAGGTCGGCAATACGGCCATCTACCTGCTCAGTGATTTGTCCACCGGTGTGACCGGTGAAACAATACACGTCGATGCCGGCTTCAGCATCATCGGGCTCTGAATCAACGGGTCACGATACGCTGGCAACGGCGCCGCGTTTTATCCCAGGGGTGCGTCCGGCGTTACCGTTTTGCAACGCAATCTCTATGCGGCCAGTGCTGCCCCAGTAGGCAACTGGTTAGTTGCGATCGGCATCGTCAAAATATTAGTCCAGGTTCCGCGGTGATGGCCCAAAGTCTCCACTGCATACCATCAAGCAGTTGATGCACGCTGCGACAACATCAACTGTGGTTCGGGTCTCGACTTTTTCAGCCTGCAATGCTTTAGAACTGAGGTTGGCGATAAAACGACTTTACGGCACGATTCAAAATTGCTTGCGCTGCCTAGCCGTGGGGATATCCAGCTGTTTGCGGTATTTGGCAACGGTGCGCCTCGCGATATCGATGCCGATTTTTTTTAACTTTTCCACCAGTTGATCGTCACTGAGGGGCTTGTTCTTGTCCTCATCAGTAATGATCTGTTCGAGCTTGGCCTGGACAGCGGCCCAGCTCATTGCGTCACCCGATTCGGTTTCCGTGCCGCCGGAGAAGAACATCCGCAGTGGAAAAATACCGCGGGGCGTCTGGATATATTTTTCATTGACGGCGCGGCTGACAGTAGCGACGTGAATGCCCAACTGGTCAGCCACTATGGTCATGGGAAGCGGGTGCAGTGCCTGGGGGCCCTGGTCGAAGAAGTCACGCTGTGCTTCAATGACCACATTAATAACACGTAGTAGCGTGTTCCTGCGTTGCTCGATGGCTTCGATCAGCCATTGGGCGGATTGCATGTTACTGCCTACGAACTGGCGCGTCTTGCTATCGATGGTTTTGTCTCGCTGCATTTTCTTATAGCGGCGACTGATCTGAAGGGATGGTATATATCCTCGGGTGAGCCGGGCTGTGTAGCGATCTTCGGCATCGTCATATTCGATGATTGCATCGGGTGTGATTCTGCCAGGTACGTCATCAATGAGGCTGCGGCCGGGGTGGGGATCGAATTGTCGCAGGTTATGTATGGCCTGCTTGATCTGATCGAGTGAAAGATCGCTGCTTTTGGCGATACTGGGCAGGCGATTGTGCTTGATGTCTTCCATGTATTTATCGACAAGCAGCCTCTCTCGGCTCAGGTCGGGCGCATCTTCCTGCTGAGCACGGGCATTGATCTGCAAAAGCAGGCACTCGCGCAGATTCTGCGCTCCTATGCCGGCTGGTTCACTGATCTTCTGCAGCAATTCAAGCGCATTGTTTAAATCGTCTGGATCGACGTCCATCGGTACTTGTTCACGTAGCATTTGGATGTCGGTGCGCAGATAGCCGTCTGCGTCGATAAACCCGATCAGATAGTTACCGGCTTGACGTAAATGCTGCGGACAATCGATCAGATGCCATTGCTCGATCAACTGATCTGGCAGACTCTGTTGCCGGGCGGCGGTGTTGGCCATGGCATCGAATTTGGCATCATGGTCACCATTGTTGCGACTGGGCCGATAGTTTTCGTCCGTTTCGTAGGTGTTGGCAGACCAAGCGTCGCCGTATTCTTCACTGATGTTGGAAAGCCGCTCAAAATCATCGCAGTGGTTGGGATCGTCTTTGTCATCGCGCACGACGAGGTCTCGCTCGCCTTCTTCGTTGTCACGTTGCTGCTGTTGTTGCTGCTCGGCGATTTGGCCATTGTCGGGCCCAGATTCGTGCAATTCGAGGGTCGGATTAGCCGATAATTCCTGCTCGATCCGTTCCTCCAGGGCCATGGACGACATCTGGAGAATCTCCATCGAGTGGATCATGCGCGGTGCCAGCTTCATTCGCTGGTCAAGACGCAGGTGTTGTCCGGTATCAATTCTCATGTGGCTGTCTATGTTCAACGGCCAAGGCCGGTTTTATCGGGCGCTCTGACGGGGCAAGTTATGCCATTTCTACCTGAGAATCGGTAATCTGAGCTCGGTAATTCATTGCATCTGATGACGCCCCTGTATGGCATCGGCCAGTACCGCCTTCGGGGCCGTTTCCAGGTGTGATCCGGTGGCGAGTCCTCGTGCCAGCCGTGACACCTTGATGCTGTCTTTGCTCAGTTGCTCGGCCAGATAAAGGGCGGTGCCGTCCCCTTCAATGGTCGGATTAGTGGCCACAATTACCTCTTTTACTTGTTCATCACGCACGCGATTGAGCAACCCGTTGATATTCAGTTCGCCAGGTCCGACCCCGTCCAGCGGCGCCAGTTTGCCCATCAGTACATGGTAGCGCCCGCGATACATGCCCGTGGTTTCGATCGTCAGCACGTCGCTAGGCTGTTCGACGACCAGGATTGTAGATGAATCACGCTGAGGATCATCGCAAATCGGGCAGGGGTCGGATTCGCTGAGGTTGTAGCACATGGAACAGTGACGGACATTTTCTTTCATATCGCGGATGGCGTCTGCCAAGGCGGTCGCCTCTTGGGTTGGTCGTTTGAGCAAGTGGAACGCCAGCCGCTCAGCCGATCGCTTGCCGATGCCCGGTAGCTGCTGAAACTGCTGTACCAGTCGATCAAATGTCGAGGATTGGCCGTTTGCTGCCATCATTAACATTATATCCACCTGTTAGGTCTACAAAGCTTGAATCTGCGGATTTATATCCTGTTGGCCGTACCTCCAGCACCGCTCTATGATGATCCCATGCAGGACGACGACCACATTTGCCTCTGCTTTCACGTCTCCAAGCGGAAGGTAGTCAACTATTGCAAGCGAGAACGACCTCCTGTGGTCAGCCTAGTCAGCGAGTGTCTCTCGGCCGGCACCGGATGCCAATGGTGCGTACCGTTTTTAAAAAAACTGCATCAGCAAGTGATGGACGGCGCCGAACACCCTGACCTGCCGTTTTCACCCCAGGAGTACGCCCGCCGTCGGTTGCAGTTTCACAAGACCGGCGTGCGTGATGAATTATGAATTCGCTTTGCGGCCGAGCGGTTACCTAGCCAAAAGAAAAAAAAGAACCACGGCCATGCTGTTGTGCAGGCTGTGGGCGACGGCCGATCCGATGATCGAGCCTCGCCATTCGCGGATCAGGGCGAACACCACTGCGATGGCCGTCAACGCTGGGATGGCCACGTATCCCTGTGGATGGATCATTGCGAACAGGACTCCCACTACCACGGAGGCCGTCACAGGCCTCGCCCAGCCGCGAAGATAGTGGTACAAGGCGCCGCGAAAGATCGTCTCTTCCGTCACCGGCGCCCATACGGCCGCTAGGGCAAACAGGCTGACGACTCTCCACCCGTGGGCGTTGAACAGTTCATGCATGATTGGGTGGGTCGGCGTTTTGTTGGAGAAGGTGATCAGCACAACGAAAATGACCAGTCCCGCTGCCAGTATGGGTAGGCCTGCCAAGTAACCGACGCACCCGGCCCCGACTTCTCGCCAGATACCCCGGCCCCGTTGCCAACCCAGATCTTGCTGCAGTTGACGCCAAGTGGTGCGTCGCAGCAATGGCCAGCATGGAATACCCAGAACGATTAGTAGCATGAGCCATGTAGGATTCATGGCAAACCGCAGTTGGATAAAGTCTCGCAGCAGGCCCAAACCCATGACCGCTGCCAGGTATATTACGGCGACCTCTAGATACACATATCGCCTTTGATCTTTCTGGCCCGGGCGGCACTGGTAAGCCCGGTGGACTTTACCGGTGCATAACAGCACGATAGCCACAATAAACAACGTCGTCCCGGCCAAGCCGGCTAGGATGATCAGCGTGCCCATGAGAAGCAAAAGGATCATCTTGTTGATTGCTGGCTCCATCGCTTGTTTACGCAGTGGGTCATCGTCGGGCAACCTGAAACTGATTGCGAGCTTGCCGAACCAGCCATGTTGGGCAATAAGTTGCTGGCGTTGTTCGCCGCTTAACGGTCGGCCTTGATCGTTGTAGATATCATGCAGAATCGCCGCGCCCGGAAGCGAATCTGCATCCAGTTCGCCGCCTTCCATCAGTTCGTCCAACCGCCGGACTGCCATTTCCGCTCCTGCGATTTCACTGTACAGGGTCACGGCACGCAACTGGTCCAGCGGGCTGTGGGCCAGGTTTTCGATGTGGTCCAGTAACAGGTTCAGGCCATTGCCGGACGCTGTCAGATGCGTTTGTGACAACCTATTGGCCGCCACGGCATATTGACCGATCAATCGCAATTCAAAACTATCGTGTGTACTTAGGCTCTCGGTGAGAGGCTTGACTTGTTCCGATGGTTGGTGTTCTAGGCAGGCGATCAACGCCACGAGCAGCAACAGGACTATCCACAGGATGATTGACCAGGTGGTAGCGGCAGTAACTGGCCTTGGGTTTTGTCCGGCCGGCAACTGCTCTGGGCCATTCAAGTCGCCATCTCCACCGCTAATCCCAAGCGTGACCTAAGATTGTCCAGCACGTTCATGAAATTGATATAGCTGTCGTAGGGCGATTCATAGGGGTTGAAGTACTTGTGCACATCGCCATCGGAAAAGTATTTCGTGCACATGTAATAGAAGTGATCACTGGTCGTCAGTTTTCGCCAGTCAGCGAGCAGCGTCTTGTCACCACTCTGCTTGACCGGTTCCTCCAGTTTGTACAGTTCGTGCAAAGCGTTGGACTGCATGGCATTGCCTAGCCAGGCGGAAAGGTCGCGCTCGGTGTCGGCCCAACTGATCATGTGTGGCACGTCATATTCGCCGACCGGCGTGTACGCTTCGATGCATTCACTGGGTGTCTTGAAATCATTGAGTCGTGTATCGAGGATGTGTTGGGGCAGAGCTTCGAGGAACTTGAAAATACCAGTGTCCTCCCATTGGTGCTCGCCAAACGTTTCGTAATCCATGAAAAGGTTGCAGATGTACCCATCGCCATTGATCTGGTGCACCCATTGGGTGAATTTCTCAGCCGTCAGCGGCCATTCCTTCCAACTGCGATTGGAAAAGCGAAAGGCGATGTCGTCGCTGAGGTTGTAGTTTTTCAGCAGGAGCTTGATGTCGCTGTGGCCCGGGGGTAGGTACACGTAATTGGGCGAACGGTAGTCGAGGATGTGGTCGGCACCCTCCACCAGCACGCCGTGATATTGCCCCAGCGATGAGATACACGATGACAACTCGTTGCTGTAGATCAATTCCGTGTTTCGAAAGACACGCGGTGTCTGACCGAACAAGTCCTGTATAAGCCGGTCGTGTAATTTGATCTGCTCTTTGAACTCGTCACCGCTGTAGAGAAAGGCCAGGCTGTGGTGGTATGTTTCGCCTATAAATTCGACGCAACCAGTTTCGGCTAGGGACGTCAGCACATTGATCATCTGCGGGCAATGGTCGCGAAACTGGTCAATGACGCAGCCGGTCAGAGAAAAGGACAGCCGAAACCGTCCGTCGTGGCGGCGCACTAGGTCGAGCAGCAATTTGGTGGCAGGCAGATAGCACTTGTTCGCCACCTTCTGAAGGATTTCAGCGTTGTGATAATCGTCGAAATAGTTCGACTCGGTTTCAAATACACTATAACGACGTAGCCGGTTCGGCTGGTGCAGTTGGAAGTAGAAGCAGACCGATGCCATAATGGGTCAAACTATGAGTTGGCGTGTTGGTTGATTCGTTGGTTCTGCCACGTCCCTATTCTCTTAAAATAGGGCGCGGAATTCAACACGCCCCCGGCGTCTTGGCTCGGCTGCCCTTGATTCGGTATACTTTTTGGCCCCAATTGCCTTGCGTGGATCGGTCCGGACAGATCAATGCCCACCAGCAGCGAGATTCGACACCAGTTCATCGATTACTTCAAAGGACGGCATGGCCACAGCTTTGTGCCGTCCTCCTCTGTGGTTCCCTACAACGACCCGACACTGCTGTTTGCCAACGCCGGGATGAACCAGTTCAAGGACGTGTTCCTGGCCACCGGCAACCGCGAGTACGTTCGGGCGGTTAATACCCAGAAATGCATCCGGGCCGGGGGCAAACACAACGATCTGGAAGACGTGGGCAAGGACACCTATCACCACACTTTTTTTGAAATGTTGGGTAACTGGTCCTTCGGTGACTATTTCAAGGCCGAGGCTATCGAGTGGGCGTGGGACTTGCTGGTCAATGTGTGGGGCCTGCCCAAGGACCGGCTGCACGTCACTGTCTTCGGGGGTGACCAGTCGGATGGGCTCGAGCCGGACAACGAGGCCGCTGACCTGTGGGCCAAGGTTACCGATATTGCCCCGTCACATATCAGCAGGTGGGACAAGAAGGACAATTTCTGGGAAATGGGCGAAATCGGACCATGTGGTCCTTGCAGTGAAATTCACATCGACCTGACGCCCGATGGCACCGGGGCGGGCCTGGTTAACCGCGACGATCCACGTGTGATCGAGTTGTGGAACCTAGTTTTCATCCAGTTCAACCGCGATACCTCGGGAATGCTGGCGCCTTTGCCTGCCAAACACGTCGACACTGGCATGGGCTTTGAGCGTATCGTTGCCGTGCTCCAGGGCAAGACGAGCAATTACGATACAGACGTCTTTGCGCCGCTGTTCGACGCCATTGGGCAGACCACCGGCGCCAGGTCTTATGGCGGTGGGCTCGACGATCCTGTCGACGTGGCTTACCGTATCATCGCTGACCACATCCGTTGCCTGGCATTCGCATTGACAGATGGGGCCGTGCCGAGCAACGAGGGTTGCGGCTACGTCCTTCGCCGCATTCTCCGCCGCGCCGTGCGCCATGGTTGGCAGACGCTTAATATGAAAGAGCCATTCTTGTGTCACTTGGTGCCCACGGTCGCTGAAACCATGGGCGAGGTTTTTCCGGAATTGGGTAAGAACGCCGAGAGTGTCATTGACCTTATTCGCGAGGAGGAGGAATCCTTTGCTCGCACACTTGATCGCGGAATTGCTCTGTTCGAAACCGCGGCCAAGCGGGGCGGCAATCGAGTGAGTGCCGACGACGCGTTCAAGTTGCACGATACCTACGGCTTTCCTCTCGACCTGACGCAGGTCATGGCTCAAGAGCGTTGTCTTGCAGTAGATGTTGAAGGCTTTGGCAAGTTAATGGAGCAAGCACGTGATCTTGCCCGTGGTGTAGAAACCCGGATCGCTGGAGTTTACGAACAACTTGTTGAGATCGTACAGAATGAAAAGCTGTCGAACACTGAATTCATTGGTTATGACTACACCGAATGTACTGTTGCCACATCCAGTCGCGTTTTTAACTTGGGAGTGGTCAATGCATTGGTGGCAGACAAGACGCCTTTTTATGCGGAAGCCGGTGGGCAGGTTGGTGACATCGGGACCATTCGTTTTGGCACGGAGACCATGCGGGTTACGGATATGCAGAAAGTTGGTGACGTTTATTTCCATTTAGGCACTATCGATGGCAGCCTAGATGATGGCCAGACCGAATTGACGTTTACCGTAGATCTCGACCGACGCGCCAAGATTATGGCCAATCACACGGCTACGCACATGATGAATCGTGCCCTGCGTCGGCATGTGGGCAAAACAGCCGACCAAAAGGGCTCGCTTGTGGACGACAAAAAAACACGTTTCGACTTTTTGCGCAATGCCGCGTTGACCACGGATCAGATCGAAAAGGTGGAAAAAATGGTCAATGTTGATATCGCCAAGGGTCTGCCGGTGTATTGCGACTACGCCCCTCAGGAAAACGCATTAAAAATCAACGGTTTGCGGGCAGTGTTTGGCGAACGTTACCCTGCGACGGTGCGCGTAGTGTCGATCGGTGTGCCCATAGCGGACCTGATGGCGAATCCCCAGAACACCCAGTGGGCGGATTATTCGATCGAGTTCTGCGGTGGCACACACCTGAGCAAGACCAGCGATGCGCAAGATTTTGTCATCGTTTCGGAAGAGGCGGTGGCCAGGGGCATTCGCCGTATCATTGCTGCTACCGGAAAAATAGCACGCCAGGCAGTATCCGATGGTGAAATGCTACTGGGACGCCTTGAAGGACTCAAAAGGACCGAACCTTCTGCTGTGGCCGAGGGGTTGGCGGAACTGACCAAGGTTATGGAAATCCAGGCGTTGCCCCTGTTGGTACGAACAAAACTGCGTGAGGGTATCACCGAGTTGCAAAGAAAAGTTAAACAACACCAGAAACAGCAGGGCAAACAAGCGGCCAGTGCTGTGGTCGAACAGGCCCGCGAGTTGGCAGACGAATCCGATAGCCTGATCGTCGTCGGCTCACTTCAAGATGCTGATAATTCAACATTGCGTACTGCCATGGACGTTATCAGAAAGAAGAAGCCGGACGCAGCCATGTTGTTGGGTTCGGTGACTGGTAAAAAGGTCGCATTTGTCGCCGCCGTGCCCCAGTCGTTGATAGACAAGGGGCTCAAAGCCGGCGACTGGGTGTGCGAGGTCGCCAAAGTGACTGGCGGTGGTGGCGGTGGTCGCCCGGATATGGCTCAGGCTGGTGGAAAGGACCCGGCGAAAATGGCCCAAGCACTGCGAAAGGCCAAGGAGTATGCCGACGGCAAGATTTGACCTTTGGCTGTCCCCATCATGGCAAAGATTAACGACAACTATCTGAAACTGCAGGCTGGTTACCTGTTCCCCGAAATAGCTAGGCGAACCAAGATTTTTGGTGAGGCCAACCCCGAGGCCCGGCTGATCAAGTTGGGTATCGGTGATGTGACCGAACCGCTGCCGCCGGTGTGCGTCGAGGCGATGGGGCAAGCTATTGACGAAATGTCAAAGCGTGAGACATTCCACGGCTACTCAGATGGCGGCTACGATTTTCTTGTCAATGACATTATCAAGCACGATTACCAAGCTCGCGGCTGTGAGGTAGCCGTAGACGAGGTATTCGTTTCTGACGGAAGCAAGTGCGACACTGGCAATATCCTAGACATTCTGGCTCCGGGTGGCGTTAACACTATGGCGGTGGTGGACCCGGTGTACCCCGTTTACGTGGATACGAACGTCATGGCCGGCAACACGGGAGGTGCTAACGGCACAGGTGGATATGAGGGACTTGTCTATCTGCCGGTGACCGCGGAAAACAACTTTGTTCCCGCTTTGCCGGATCGCAGGGTTGACGTTATTTACCTGTGTTACCCCAACAATCCCACTGGTTCCGTGCTCAGCAAAGACGCGTTGACTCAATGGGTCGATTACGCCCGGGACAATGACGCGCTGATTTTTTTTGACGCTGCGTACGAGGCATTCATTACAGACTCACAGATTCCACATTCGATTTTTGAAATCCCCGGCGCCCGCCAAGTGGCGATCGAGTTTCGCAGTTTTTCTAAGAATGCGGGGTTTACTGGCACACGCTGCGCGTTTGTCGTGGTGCCGCATGAAGTGATGGGTACGGCATCCAACGGCCAGCGTATTGAACTACACCACCTGTGGTCGCGACGATACTCCACCAAGTTCAACA
>Ga0310124_10001692_pt1 | contig 15282 bp, 12 predicted proteins | sample CB11b_AW_Bot5_MG_FD_203507 | JGI IMG/M metagenome (GOLD analysis project Ga0310124, IMG submission 203507) | Marine microbial communities from Western Arctic Ocean, Canada - CB11b_AW_Bot5 | ecosystem: Environmental > Aquatic > Marine > Oceanic | place: Canada: Western Arctic Ocean | collected...
CTGATCCTGTGACCAAGCTCGCCGAACCGCGTCTGGTGCAGATCCCTGCAGGCGCTTTCCGCATGGGCGACGACGGGGGCCGCCAGAACGAACGCCCCGCGCATACCGTGTGGACGGATGAGTTCAGTCTCGCAACCACCCCGGTGACACGCGCCGAATATCAGTTGTTCCTCGATGCCACGGCTCACGAGCCGCCACGATTCTGGGGCGATGAACGTTTTGCCGATCCACAACAACCCGCCGTCGCCGTCAGCTGGTTCGATGCCGTCGCCTACTGTGACTGGCTCACGACTCGGGCGGGTACACGGTATCGTCTACCGACCGAAGCCGAACGGGAAAAGGCAGCCAGAGGCGGACATGAAGGCCTGAACTTTCCCTGGGGGGACGATGTGCCGACGTGGATGGACGTGACGTATCACGGGGATAATGTGGAGCGGCCGAATCTCGTTGCCCAGGATCGGGCCAACGGCTTTGGCCTGCACAACATGGGCGATCTCGTGCACGAGTGGTGCGCGGACTGGTACGACGCGCAGTACTATGAGACGTCGCCAGCGACAAACCCTGGTGGCGCAGAACAGGGCCAGCGACGCGCCTCTCGTGGCGGCTCGTGGCGCCATGCCATCAAGGTCACTCGCTGTTCCCATCGCTCGGCGATCCTGCCGGACCGGCAACTGGCCGACTACGGTTTTCGCGTCGCCCGCTAAGGTCATCGGCGCCGCTACAATTTGCCTTCCTTGCGCAGAATGTCCGCGGCGATGGCGTATGTCGTGCCGTGCATGGCGATCACCACCAGTCCCAGCCCTTCTGCCAGATATCCCCCGGGATACAGATTGGGGATGTCCACCGACTCGTACGTGTGAGGATGCACCTTTGCCTGGTGCACCTGAAAGCGATAGTTGTCGTGCTTCTCCACGAGTTGCAGTGACGTCGGGAATCCCTGCAACAGCGAATAATCCGCCCGACCCCCGATCTCCTTGAGTACGTGATCGACCTCGATGGCGCGCTCCACTCCGCCCACATCCAGCCGCACCAGGCCACCCTCCCCTGACGCCTCGATCCGGGTCAGGTTGGCACCATAGAGGGCTTCCATGCCAGCCGACGGATCTTCCAGGATCTCGGCAAGACGCGCATAGTACGGCAAGCCACCACGACTCTGGTTGATCAACCCCCAGTGATTTGCCGAACTCTGCCGCATGACGTAGGTGACGTGTTTTCCGGCGTCGTGCAATTCCGCTGCCGCCCAGTCGGCGGAGCGACCCCCACCGACAACAAGGACCCGCTCCCCTGGAAAGTGTGCCGGCTTCTCATAGTACTGCGTGACGAAGGGTAGCTCCTCGCCCGGCACGCCGAGGGCGTGCAATTCGCAACGCTGACCGACGGCATACACGAGATAACGACAGGTGTATTGCCGCGTCGGGTAACTCTGTTCCACCGCATCCGCGGGCTGTGGGAAAGCAGGACGCCGCAGGGCCACAGGATCGCGACCCTTCCACGCCGAAACATCCGCAGCCGTCACCAGAAAACCTGCTTCGTGTGGCTCGACCTTTGTCACCCGCTCCCAGGTATGCACACTCTGTTGCACCTCGAAACGTTCGGGCACGTGGTGGTAGTAGTCGATGATCCGCTGTTTGATGATCAGTTCGTTTACATTGTACCTCGCCCCCGTTTCCCGGGCATGTAGTGCCAATGGGTAGAAGGCGAATTCCATCCACTGCCCCGGCGACAGGGTGAGCAGATTCTGTGGCACATTGTTCCACAGACCCCCGACCTCCTCCTGCGTCAGCAGCAGACAGTCGACCGCCTCATTCTTGCGAAATTCCAGAGCGATCTGTTCGAGATTCTCGAACAACTGACGTGGGTGGTGGAGAAGGCGAAACAAGTCTACTGGTGGAATGCCGGCGCGCAGAAAATCTGCAAATGGGAGAGAGAGCAGACTGTCGGTGTGCGACGACAGGGCTTGCACCAATTGTGGATAACGCTGCCGCAGAATGGGGCTGTCGCGGTAGTAGGGATGCCAGCCGCCAAGGACCGCCGCAAATGGCAGCCCCGCGGGGCCACCACCAACGACGATGACGGTTCGGTCCTCGGGTGTGTCGCTCACCTCACACCGCCACCGCCACACCGCCACCACCACCAGCGAGGGTGCCAGTATTCTTGACGAACTCCGCCCCTGCAGCGTTGCCGCCGACACGTTCCACCCGCGTGACGCTGTGCCCCATCTGCTCCAGATCGTGCACCAGGCTGTCAGGTGCCGCCGCGACCAACTCCAGCGGTTCGGCGCCACTGACGTGCATGCGAGGTGCCAGCGCCGCCTGCGCACAAGTGGCGCCGGCATCGACGAGACGAAGCACCATCTGCGGCGCAACGCTGATGATTCGGCGTCCACCCGGCATACCCAGGGCAATATCCCGCTCCGCTGTACGCAGCACCATGGTCATCACATTGTTCAGGGGTCGCTTGCCACCTGCCACTGAGTTGGCCCCCCCGGGGCGTGGATCGAGCCGACACATGCCATGCCCGAGAATGATCCCCCATCCTGGTACCGTGAAGACGGAACCAAATCCACCACCCTGAGTGATCGTTGCCGAGACCAGGTTGCCATCGCTGTCGGCAGTCGATACATGACTGGTTTCGGGCACACCACCCCCTGCGGCAAAGGGCTGGGTGTCGACGTGATCCGGGAAGCTGAGCAGCTCCTCCACCCGTCCTCTTGCATAGTCGGGGTGCAGCAGGCGCTCGATGGGCACATCGGTATAGTCGGGATCTCCGAGATAAGTCAGACGATCACGCCAGACCCGTTTCAGGACTTCCGTCATCCGGTGCCACCAGCGAACGTCGTCCACGTCAACGGGGTCAAAGCAGTCGAGCATGTTCAACGCCTGCAACACCGAGATCGGTCCATTCGGCAGGATCGCACCGAGAACCTCAGCATCGCGATAGTTGGCTGCGTATGGCTCGGTGATACGCGGGTGGAATGTTGCCATGTCCTGCCGCGTCAGGATACCACCCGCGGCGCCCACCGCATCGACGATGGCGGCGGCGACATCACCCTCGTAGAAGTCCCGCCAACCCGCTGTTGCCAGCCGTTCGAGGGTGCGTTCCATATCCGGCCGGTGCCACACAGAGTCCGGCGTCGGCAGGGCGTCGTGCGGCAGCAGATGTGCCGCCGTTGCCGGAAAACGCCGGATTACCTGTTCCATTGCGCACACCGAATTGGCCAGTCCTTCACCGAATCGAATCCCATCGGCGAGCAGATCCAAGGAGGGCTGCACAACCTGCGCCCAGGGCAACTGCCCCCATCGATCGTGCAGTGTACCGATGCCGGCCAGTTGCCCGGGCACACCGACGGCGAGGGGCCCATGCACATTGGCGTCATCACACACATCACAGTCGTATTCCCTGGCGTTGAGACTCGGTGACTGTCCGGCGACTATGGGGCGCACGTCGTACATCTCAGCATGCGCTGCCGCCGGTGCGCGAGAATTGGCATCGAGTGACCAGGCCTGCCCGGTGGCACCGTCGATGACGACACCCGTCAGCAGATAACCACCGACACCGCACTTGTCGGGGTGCACCATGCTGCACGCCAGACAGGCGGCTGCGGCGGCATCATACGCATTTCCGCCCTGTTGCAGAATGCCACTGCCGGCACGTGCTACGAGTTCGGATTCGGCGACGACAACACCGCGTGCACCCTCCGCACGATGTGCATCGACCACCTGTTCTTCTTGCATAAGTGGCATTGTTGCTGTCCTTAACGGAGTAGAGTCATGCGTTGCGTCTGATTCTGAATCCATCGACTCCCCACACGGACGCGCAGGCGCGCCAGGTAGACGCCACTGGCGACAGCTCTGCCGCCCTGATCCAGTCCCTCCCAGGTGGCACTGTGCTCTCCGGCGATCCGCTCCTGCCGTAACAGCCTTGCCACGAGCGCCCCACGCACATCGAAGATGGACAGATCGACCATGGCCGCCGTCGCCAGCTGGAAGCGGATCGTCGTCGTTGGATTGAAGGGATTCGGATAACTGCCGAGCAATTCGTAGGTCGCCGGTGTGGTGGCGCCTTCGTGCGTCTGCCCCACCGAGGTCGTGGGATCCTCTTCGTCGGCGATGACGAGCCAGTTCGGAATCTTCGCACCTGTCAGAAACACCTGCTCCTCGCCGGCGGCGCGCAGATGACTCTCATCCAGCGGAATGCGCGCCACCACGTCCGCACCGAACCGATCTCGACGCTGATAGATCAACTCCGTGTCGTCTGCCGAGAAGGTGGGAAAGGCGATAGCGGAGCCTGTGCTGACGATCATCCCTTTATCACCTGTGACCAGATCGTATACCCACACCTCGTTGCTTTTGACACCTTCGCGACTGTCGAAACGATCGAAGACGACGTGCCGTCCGGAGGCGCGTGCAATCGTCGGATTCCCCAGCTGCACCCCTTCGATCTGTGGTGGGAAGAGGGGGACAAAAAACTCCTCCTCTGGTTCCAGCAGGGTCACATCCCAGAATGAGAGGGAATCCCCCGTCCCCCGCGGGATGGCGTTGTAAGCGTCATAGATGAGAAACTCCCCAGCCGGGTCCCAGTCGAGGGCGTCGGCAAAGCGCACGACGCTCGTCGTCACTCCCTCTTGTGTCGTGGGTCGCTTGAGTGGGATCGCTTTGCTCTGCTCCGAATCGACAAGGTCAAGCAAAACGATCATGCCCTCCTGGAATATCGTCGTCGCCGCCAGTTTCGAGCCATCTGGGGAAAGGGAGATACTCTTCCAGTCTCGCGTGTCACTGAGCACCCTTTCATCGCTGCCGTCGATGTTGACAACGCGCAGATTGTTGGCGGCGTCGACGAAGAGCACAAAGGCGCCATCGGCACTGACGGAGACCGAGTTGCCGGTACGATCGTATACGGGTGTCGGTGTGAGGAGCACGATGTCCTCCTCCGATTGCAGCTCTGTCCGCACCAGATATAATCCGCGGTCACCGGCCTGGGCACCGACGACGAGCAGCCATTCTTCGCCCGGCACGACTGCACGCCGTTCGGGTGGCTGATACCCTTCCTCGCCGATGATGCCCACAGTGGCGAAGGCTGTCTCCACCGCCGTCACCTCCTGGTCACCATACAACTCCGTCGCCGCCTGCAGGGCGGCATTGCGCATATCGACGAAGTTGCCCCGCTGATTGATCAGACGGGAGGCGAGGATGTGATAGTAGATCCGCTCCGTCTTCTCGCGCCCGATCGCCTCGGCAAGAAGAAAGCAGGCCCGATTTGGAATACCACTGTTGACGTGCACGCCACCATTGTCGGTCGCCAGTGGCAGCTCTCGAAACTCGGCCATGTGCGACGGTTGCCAGCCATTGCCACCCGGTGCGGCCCCATTGTGGGGGTCTGCCATGTCGCGCAACGCACCGGAGGCAAAAATGCGGGTCGACGTCACGACGTCCTCGCCAAGAAGCCAGTTCCGGCGGTCCACCATGGCGCCAAATACATCGGCGAGGGACTCGTTGAGTGCCCCCGATTGATTGCGATATTCGAGATTGACCGTGTGCTGGATGACACCATGCGTCATCTCGTGGGCCGCCACATCCAGCCCACCTGCGAGCGGCGAAAAGGCCTCCCGGCCGTCACCGTAGGCCATGAACGTCCCACTCCAGAAGGCATTGTCCATCGCCAGCCCTTTATCGGTAACATGGATGATGGAGTACATCGAGCCACCAACACCATCGATAGACAGCCTGCCATGGGTCTGTAAGAAGTAGTCGAAGACGATACCCATGTTGGTGTGTGCCGACACCGCCACCGGGTCATCCCAACTGTTGTCGCCACTGATCACCAGGTCGACCTGAGTGGTCCGCGACAGATCCTGTCGGCCTGCCGAAAGCGTGACCAGTGCCCCTTGGGGGTTGCCGAGCAGATCGGGCTGTATCAGGGCGAATATCGGTCGCGAGCCGTCGATGAGTACGAAGGAATCCGCCACGGCATGGACTTGGAGCTGGCGTGCCACGCCGGCAAGATCGACTGCCGTCGCCGTTGCCGGGCCGTCCCAGGGTGTCGCGTTGTAGCGCTCGACGATCTCCCCTGAGTGCGCGTCGACGGCGTAGACCCACAGATCCCGGAGGTTGGGCCGGATTTCGACACGCCATACCGGTTGGTAACGCCCCACCGCATCTGGGCGCTGCATGAGTTCCACCGTTGGCCCTTCATAGTTGAGCAGCCCAGACCATGGATCGGTGAGCGGTTCGAGGGATTGACGAGCGCCAAGATGTTCACGCACTTGCCGCAACGCCTCTGCCGCCGTGATCTGCGGCGTCCTGACAGCCTTTGACTGAGTGCCGGAGTAGACCCCATTGAAGGCAAACATCTGGCCGTTAGCATCGAGATGCACGACCAGATCTTCCCCCCATACGGGTACGCCCTGCTCGCGCCGGGCGAAGCGGACGCGCAGACGACCATCTGTCCCTCTCACGGTTTCCAGGTGGCGCAATTCGTCACGGGGATGCTGCAGACCGAAGATCTCGGGATGTGCCACCAGCACGTCGAGGGCCATCGCCGACGGTGCGCGCACCGATCTCGAAGGCATTGGTTTTGATGCCGGCACGTTTACCGAGGCCATGGACGTCTGAATGAAGGCCGGTGTATTGCGTTCGTTGCGCCAGTGCAACCGCCATGAGTCCGGCGTCGTTGCCTTCGCAGCTGGCTGTGCAGACGTAGCCAATCGGCGTGCGAGCTTCGCCCCCAACGCCGACAGATCTGTCTGCACCAACGTCGACATACCAGGACGGTGAGCGGTTCTTTTGCGTTGCCAGCCATCGTCGGCGCGTATGACCGAATTGCCCGCCAGTATCGACAACATCAACAGCAGGCGCATGGTGGCGATGACGGTCACTTTGCCCCGCCACCCCGTGTTAGCCGATCGAAGTCGCTCAACCAGTCGCTCAACGACTGCGGTGCGCCGGCGGGTGCTTGATTTCCCGGCCATGTCCAGGTCCAGATTGAATCACCCAAAGTGAATTCGAGATGGGTCGTCATATTTCCCAGCTGGTCGCTACGCCAGCTGCCGACAGCATGACGCAGACCTTCGGCCCGAAGCCTGGCGTCCTCTTTCGTGTGCTGCACCGTCCATTCGATCTGCTCATCCTGTGCGAGCCCACGCCGCCACGCCGTCAGCGTGCCATCCGATCGCAGGTGATGGCCGCTGGTCATGCCCGTAAACCCACCGCCGTGGGACAGAGTGATACGAAATTCGGGCTGCGCCCGTTGGGGTTCCGTGTGCCTGCAGGCCGACAACACAACGAGCGTCAGCAGCACGGATCTCATCACAAAAAGTATTGTATTAGATACATATTTATGTATACTAAAGTAGTATACTTTGACTGTGCTGGGAAACATGCGAGAACTGACCATGGCTCAGATCAACCTGAAGCTGGATGAAGAGCAACTGACACGAACCAATTACTTGGCTGCGAGAGTGCACAGCACGCGTACCGCCTATATCCGCGAGGCCATCCGGGAATACAACGTGCGAACCGAGCGTCAACTTCTCGCCTCGCGGTTGCAGGAGGTCTCGGAAAAGGTGCGGGATGAAAGCCTCTCCGTCAGTCGGGAAATGGAAGTGGCAGACAGTCCCTTGCCAAAAGAGGACGATTGATGTCTCCACAGAGAGGGGGCATATATCTGGCAGACCTCAACCCGCGCCGTGGTACGGAGCCTGGCAAGACGCGTCCCGTTCTCGTATTGCAGACAGATCTGCTCAATGACGCCGGCCACCCCTCCACAGTTGTATTTCCATTGACGAGTCGCATCATCGATGACGCTGAACCATTGCGTGTTCGTGCACCGCCAGAAGCCGGGCTTGAGATGCCCTCCGATATCTTGATCGACCAACTTCGTGCCATCGACAATTCTCGACTCGTAATGCGCGTGGCGTCGCTTCCCATCAGGACGATGAAAACCGTCGAACGCTGTATCAGCGTTCTCCTCGATCTAGCGCACCGCCAGTAACTGGAAGTCACCTGCTTTCATCGGCAGCGTCACTGCGGTTCCCTCGCTTTCCAGCACCTGACCACTCTCGACGTTGGTCAGCCCCGACCCCGCCACTGCCTCCAGCACCACCGTGCGCGCCGCATCGGTGCGTCGATTGACGACCAGCACGTGACTGGTACCACTCGCGTCACCGAAAAATGCCAGGTCGAGGTCCTCCTCATGCGAGGCGAGCGGTTCGTCGGCTGGCGCTTGCCGCGCCTCGTAACCGCCGAGGAATGCACGGTCCTCCAGGAAGCGGCTCAAGGAGGCGAGTCTGGCGTTGATCTCACGCGACGCCGACCATGCATTCGTCGGCTGTCCCGCATTGTCCACAAGGCCCATGTACTGTCGGATCTGCACGATCTCACCATTGCCGTCGAGCACCTGCTCGGTGCCGGAACTGTAGAGGAAATAAACGACACCCGCTGCCCCACGTGACAGGGCCAGACCGACCTGCACCGAGAGTTCCGCTGGAATGGGCTGCCGGTAGAATGGTTCGTTGTCACGAGACTCTGCGTGAGCCTGCACGATAGCGTGCCAGCGACCGTGGCGGTCACGCAGGTGACGGGCCACCCGATCGTAGCCAGCCACCAGATGGTCGAGCCGTCTTAATGCCTGGCTGCTGCCGGCTTCGACATCGGCTTCGAAGACGTAGTGTTCGTGCTGAAAGACATTGGGCTCACCACCCTCGGCGAAAAAGGCGTCGAGAAACCGACTCGTCTTTGGATAGCTGCCGATGGCACCCACCGAAAATGCCGGTCGAGTCGGGTCCACTGCCCGCAGTGCGGTGACCGTGCGCCCCAGGGCCTCGTAGGTATTGGCCCGGTAGTCTTCGTGACCGATCAGGTAACCGGCGAAACCAGACTCCATCCCCCAGCGTGCGGTCAGGGCAGTGGCTCGCGCTCGTACCGCCACATCGAAAGAGTCGGTGAGACTCGACTTCGTCGCCCAGTTGCGCAGTTTATCATATGGCGAATATCCAGGCGCCTCGTAGTAGACGGGCAGCCCCATACCTTGCTGCGAGGCGAAGGCCATGGCCAGCGCCTCGGCGGACCGACCGTCCTGCTCGGCACGCTGCAGCCACTGGATATGTGTCAGTCCGAACTCAGCCAGGGTCCGCTGGTCAGCAGCGGAGAAGCGAAATTCGTCGATACCTGCCGGGAGCCAGGCGGAGGTGACGATGGGACCCATGAGCACACGACTGGAGCCGTGGGGTCGTTGTGCCACCGAGTTGCTCAGATCGCAACCCGAGATCAGGAGGAAGGCGCCCAATGCCGTCAGAAAGGGCCGCCGCATCCGCCTACCTGTCGGTTGCGAGTTTGGGGTTGTCGGCGTGCCGTTGGCGATCACGCTGGGTCCTTTTTTCCATGGATCGGGCAAAGGCGTCACCAAGGTCCACACCGGTCTGATTGGCCAGACACATCAACACGAAAAGCACGTCCGCCATCTCACCGGCCAGGTCCTCAACGGTGCCTTCCTGCCCAGCCTTGAAGCTCTGCTCGCCATAGAGTCGCGCCATGAGACGCGCCACTTCGCCGACCTCTTCGGTGAGGATGGCGGTATTGGTCAGTTCGGAGAAATAGCGTACGCCAATGGTGCGGATCCACTCGTCGACCTCAGTCTGCAGGTCATGGAGACTCTTGTGGGCCACGACTCTACGCCGAGACCTGTGCCTCGAAAACGTCCACGGACAACGGCTCGAGACCGTCCTTCGTCAGCTGTTGGTTGACATCGTCGATACGCCAGGGCACGGCCGACCCATCCTCGCGGAATCGGGCGTAGTAGCCGCCGTTACAGCGACTGATCGGCATCAGCGGTTCGGTGCGACGTGCTGCCTGCAGAGTGCCGCTGTCCATTAGATCTCCCGTCGCCAGATCAACGACATCGATGTCGCCAATACGGATGCTGCCGAGCCCACGTTCGACGGCAAACTGCAGATACGGCGTCGCTTCGGGGTCCAGCCCCATCAGCCAGGTCCCCACGGTGTCGACGTGGACCTCGTTCGTGCCCACAAGGGACCACCCGAGTGGCCAGTTCTGGCCCTCGTTGAAGGCGGTGCCATCGCGACCAATGAGTCCATCCACGACGGTGAGACGGGGCATCGGTAGAGATCGTGTCGCCACCAGCAGGTCACACAGCTTGTGATAGAAGCGCTCTTCGAAGACACTGTAACCTGAATCGCCCAGGCGATTCAGCGCCTCGTCGCCCAGCGGCTTGTCACAGGCCTGAACCGCACACAGGTGGCGTTCCGGTGTCCCGATGATGCCCATCAGGTTCTTGATGCTCAGTGTCGTACAGCCCAGGTTGTGACACTTGGCGAGGGGCACGTTGACCAGAAAGGCGCAGTCCGTCACCGCCGTATAGATCGGATAGCGTGGATAGATGATCCCACCCTCTACCTCGATATCGCGCACCGGTGTGTTGTTGAATGGCACCAGTGTCGCCCCCACATCGGCGATGGCGTCGGTGTAGCCGCTCCCTTTCCATGTCTGCCCGTAGTCGGCGTCTTCCCCGGATTGGCCGTCTCCCACTTCGACGCGACTGGGAGACACGCCCTTGGCGATGAAAGCTTCGGCGATACCGGCGAGAAAATCGGGATTTGTGATGATGCGTTTGTCCGCCGGATTCAACACCGTGGCGTTGGCCTTGAGCATCACCTTCCCCGACCCGGGGAGGTTCAGATCCAGACCATCGAGTGCCGCGTGAGCGAGTTCTCGATACCGTTCGCCTGGGGCGACGTTCGTGTCGATGGGAACGCGAGCCAGATACACGACGTCCTCTTGCAGCTTCATACTTGGTCGGTCTTTCGCCTGATGGTTGCCGATTTGGGATGAATCCGTTCTCGGATGGACTCGTTCATTGTAACCGTCCGCACGCAGGCAGACAAGCGGCGCCAGGCACGCATCGATTCGATGGTTGCCCAGCGCCGAAAATTGGTACTAACAGCGGTTTCTATAGTCGCTCGAGACGTGCCCCCAACTGCGTGAGCCGGGCTTCCAGCCGCGTATGCCCCCGGTCGAGTTGATAGAGATTAGAGATCGACGTACGGCCTTCGGCAGCCAGCCCGGCCAGCACACAGCAGGCCCCGGCACGGATGTCATTGGCTTTGACCCGCGTCGCCTTGAGCTTCGCCGGCCCATGGACGATGACGAGTCGGTCCTTCTCCGGCGACAACGAGGCGCCGAACTGACGCAGATTCTTCAAGTGGCCCATACGATCTTCAAAGACGGTTTCGCGGATGTAGCTGTCGCCGTGGGCGACGCAGGCCAGTGCGGTGAGCGCTGGTTGCAGGTCGGTTGACATGCCGGGGTAGTAGGTGGTTACCACATTGATGGGTGACAATTTCTCCGGACCACGGACGGTGACTGTGACATCATCTCGGCTGATGATCTCGACACCCATCTGCATCAACTTGGCATCAAAGATCTCGAGATGATCGCGGCGCACCCCGGTGAGGGTTGCCTCCCCTTTCGTAATCGCCGCTGCCATGACGAAGAGACCCGCGTCGAGACGGTCGTGCATGACGGTGTGCTGGGCACCGTGCAGTTTATCCACACCGACGACACGCACCGTACGGGTCCCGACACCTTCGACCTTGGCCCCCATCTTTACCAGGAGTTCGGCAAAGTCGACGATCTCGGGGTCCGACGCCGCATTGACGATCACCGTTTCGCCGGGCGCGAGGCTGGCGGCCATCATAAGATTTTCGGTGCCCGTGTGACTCGGCAGATCACAGTAGAGGCTGGCGCCGCACAGATCGTCGGCACGCACAACATACCCACCCGATGGCGTGCCCGTGATGGTGGCGCCCATACGGGCGAACCCACGATAGTGATAGTCGGTATTGCGTTCACCGATCGTGCAACCACCGACCTCGTCGATGGTGACGGAACGGAAACGACTCAGCAGCGGACCGACAAACAGCAGCGACGCCCGCATGCGCCCCGCCATTTCGGGCGGCATTTCGGTACTGTTGACACCCGTCGTGTCGATCACCACCGTTTCCGTGGCGGCGTCAAAGTCTACGGTGGCGCCAAGTTGGCGCAGGATCTCGAGGGCGAGCAGCACATCTTTCACCGCAGGGACTCGATGCAGCACCGTCTGTCCCTGTGACGCGAGCAGGGATGCGGCGATCATCGGCAGTGCGGCGTTCTTGGAGCCCTGGATTTCAACCTCGCCTTGCAGCGGGCGGTCGCCCTCTACGTAGAGGATTTCTTCGGCAGCCATGGGATCGCCTTCCGGGTCAGGACCGGGCGGGAAGGTCCCGAGTTAGTTGCACATTGGGGGTGCGCAACTGGTGTGTCCTGGTGTGTCGTTTCGGGGTTGGTTAGGAGCAAATTGACCCAATGTACGGGTAGGGTTTCGGATCGTCAACCTGAGAAAACGCCGTAACACCTTGCCTTGACAGATAGATAGCCCCTCATATATTCGAGCAGAATTGACCGATCACACGTTGAGGAGACATCTGGAATGGACTCACCGCAGATCATTGCCTGGCTCAAGCCGGTGTGCGGCTGGAGCAACGGCATACGTGCCGTGTTCGATAAGTACGGTTTGGAGTATCAGGACCGCGACATCATCAACAACCCGGATATCTACGCCGAGATGGTCCAGAAGAGCGGCCAGCCCCTGTCTCCCTGCGTTGAGGTCGATGGCCAGATGCTGGCCGACGTCAGCGGCGAGGAAGTCGAGGCCTGGTTGGTGGACAACAAAGTTGTGGAGACCGTCGCCGGCTGACGCGACACCCTCTATCTGACATAGAAGAAGCCCAGGTGCACAGTGTGCACCTGGGCTTTTTGTTTGCGCTACAATAACTCTGACAGCAGCCGCCGCATGCCTTCGGTGATATTCGGCTGCTCGTGATTCAACGGTCCCTCGGTGGCTCCACGAATCAGCGTCATCACGCCCTTCGACTTGCCATCCCCGTCGGTCAAGCGCAGCACGTAGAGAAACCCGACATTGCCCCCGCCGTCGCCGACCAGACGCGTCGCCAGTCGCGACGGCATCACCGAGTCCTCGGCCACCTCCAACTGACCCATCACCAGCAACGATTGCTCCTGCTCAAGGGCTTGCCCAGCCAGACCGGATGCCGCCGTGGGTGCCTGCCCGTAGAACGCCTCCGATGCCAGCTCATCCTGCATTTCAGCCATCGCGCCATCTCTGCCCATGACCAACTCCAACTGCAACAGACCACCCTCATCGATCCGTTCGTAGAGGATGATATCCGCCGCTTCGATCTGCATCAGTAGGCCCATCCCCTTGCGGAGCGCCTCCCCTGCCGGCATCTGCCGCAACTGCTCGACGATGTGTGCCGGGATCTCCATCGGCTCCGGCATATTGAACGGAATCACGTGTAATGCCATCGTGGGGTCTATCTCCTTGACACTCTGCAAAGGGGTGGGGATATTCAAACGCTCTATCTTGAACGCCGCGCCGTCAGGCGCACCGCGCCGCCGCAAGTGGCTCTTTAGCTCAGTTGGTAGAGCAGGGGACTGAAAATCCCCGTGTCCGCGGTTCAATTCCGCGAGGAGCCACCATTTCTATCTGTAGCATAAACAGGCACTTGGGCTTATCGTCCTCGGTGCCTGTTTCTGTTTGATTTCGGTTCATTAGCCCGCTTTTAGCCCGTCTTGGGTCGGAGGACCTTTCGCGATTGCTTCAGAGCCTCCAGATCCGCCGGATCGAAAAGCGTCCGTGACCCGATCTTGACTACCGCTAATTCACCATTCTCCATCAGTCCGCGCAAGGTACGTTCACAGATTCCAAGACTCCAGGTCGCCTCACTGTATGTCATCAGCAGCTTTGGGACGACGCGATCGCATGGACGGATCTCGTCCGTTGCTTCTGTGGACTGATGATCAGATTCCCTTGTCATTGTCTTGCCGCTACCGCAGTCCCGTCGTGAACGAGTGTCCACAGCGCGGACACCGCACCAGATGCGACTCTTGGACATCGTCCAAGTCTGTTCCAGATCGCATAGCACTGCTCCGATCCGTCTTACCGAGCTTCCGACTCAGATAGCGACCCAGACCTGGCGACATGCCGGATAGTTTCCGCATCTGGCGTTCATGTATGTCTCGTGCGAACCGGATCTGTTCTTCGGCGACGTCGTACCGAAACGCACTGAAGTCCGGACCGAGCGGAACACGCCTTGCCGACAATAGACCAGACTTGATCCATCTTCGGATCGTCTTGGTGCTCCTGCCCGTGGCTTTTGCGTAGTCGATGATCGTCAAGTCTTGGTTCCGGTATTGGGTGATAAGAGCGTCGATTCAGTACTTTCATCTCTCTTCCTTCCTCTCTTGTTCCTTTGTGGGGGGCGGCGACGCCGTCCCATCTCCGGTCACAGTGAACGCACGGCCTGTCCGATATTGCCCAGCTGGTCCTCCGTCAGCAGGCCGTAGTTGACGAATGTGACACCCTCCGCACCCGCCCGACGGGCTGCTTCCAGCTTCTCCCTGGCAGCCGCTACCGTGCTCAGGTCCCCTCCGGAGCGAAAGAACACGGTCCCTCCCGGCGCGATCTGCTAGCGCAGCTCCGCAACCCGGCGTGTCACGTCCTCATCCGGCCCCGGGGAGTAGCTGACTCGGTCGATGTGCCGGTTGATAAGCGGGTCGAGGTCGTTGCTCAGGGCGCGATCCGTATCGGCCAGATCCGTCTGCAGCTTGGCCCCGCCACCGCGGATCACCTCCGCCACCTCGAGCCACAGAGCGGTCGTCTGTTTGCGGGAGATCGCCAGGTAACGCTGCAGTCGCCCCTCGAAGGCCTCGGCGATCCACGCGTCGGTGACCGGCTCGTCGGTGGCTGGATCAGCTACCCTGGCCAGTCGCGGGCGCAGCCAGTCGGCGACGGCCTGGCGCAAGGACATCGCCTCCAGGCCCTGTGCATCGGCGCCGGCCATGGAGGCGGGGTTGAAGCACAGACTCAGCAGGAACCGGCAACGAAGGGGAATCTCCACGCACCGCTTGCCGGGCATGGGAAAACCGCGTCTCATCAGACCCACACCGCCGACGGCCGGTAGCGCTCGACGACCTGTGCCGTCAGCGCCAGGAAATACTCCCGGACGTCCTGCGGAGCCGTGCTCAGCTGCCCGACGTAAGGAGTACCGAAGGCGTCGTGCTTGGCGAACTCCGGGTACTTCTCGGAGAGGTAATTCTGATAGGTGTAGACCATCTACGCGGCGAACCGCAGACCTTTCCGGTCGATGGCCTCGACGATGCGGTCGAAGTAGCCGTCGTCCGTCACCTCCCGACTGACCCGGGGTCGAATCCG
>Ga0310124_10001693_pt1 | contig 15281 bp, 10 predicted proteins | sample CB11b_AW_Bot5_MG_FD_203507 | JGI IMG/M metagenome (GOLD analysis project Ga0310124, IMG submission 203507) | Marine microbial communities from Western Arctic Ocean, Canada - CB11b_AW_Bot5 | ecosystem: Environmental > Aquatic > Marine > Oceanic | place: Canada: Western Arctic Ocean | collected...
TTCGGACTTGCCCAGCAGCGCCTGGCCGAGGTTGTTTTCGAGGTCGGCGATCCGCGAGACGGTCTCGGTGGTAGCCACGGGCCGTTCCTCGGGCGGTGATTATCGCAAAAGTCGCAACGGGATCCAGTATAGCGTGAGAGTCGAGGGGGGCGGGGGGACGGGTGTGGAATCGGGCCGGGACCTCGTTCAGCGTACCGCGTCGCGGGTTTCCCGGGCCAGCCGTTTTTCGAAGGCGGCGATGGCTTCGCGGTGCACGTCGAGCACCCGGGCTCGGGCCGCGTCGTCGAGAAACTTGCCGTTCTTGAGGATCGCCGCGGCGTGCTCCTTCATCGTCGCCAGGATCTCGGTGGCGACCTCGACGTCAAAGATCTGCTTGCCTGCGAGGGAGACGTAGACCGGGCTGGTATGAGCGAACAGTTCGCGGCCGATCAGGTTCAGAGGCGTCTTGCGGCTGCGGCTCGAGTCACCCGAGACCGACGGGGGCGGGGTTCTCAGGGCGAACCAGCCGGGTCGGCTGATGTCGATCCGAGTGTCGATGGTCGCCTCGTGGTGACCGCCCACCTTGCGGGATGCGGCGACGGCCACGATGCCGCCGTTTTGGATCAGCTCGATCCTCTCGAAGTCCGACCGCCCCACGGCACGGCCCCGGATTCTCAACTCGCCGCGTTTCTCGAGCGCCATCGTGCCGCCGATCGGCTGTCCGCCGACGGTGAATTCGAGAAAGGGGCCGTTGGTGATGTAGCTGTGTCCGGTGGCGAGTTGTTTGAGCCAACTGCGGGGGGTCAGCTTTCCGGTGACGGGGACATAGACCCGTGAGAAGTCGTACATGAACCAGTCGGTGCCGGTGGAAAACGGGACCTTGAGTCCGGCGTTGAGGTAGCGATAGAAGCTGTCGCGGTAGCTGCTGCGGATGCCTCCGTCGAAGATGTTCTGAGCGTCGATGCGTCCGCCGAGCCAGTTGGGCAGTGCCTCGAGCCCCCATTCGTTATGGCACCAGACGATGGTGGCACCATCGCGGCGGGCGGTGTCGATACCTCGCTGCAGTGGCAGTCCGTCGTGGCCGGCCTTCATGATCCCCGGTCCGATCGAGACCGGCAGGATCAGCTTCTTGATGTCCAGCAGCATCACGTGTCCGTAGCCCTGGCCGAATCCGGCGAAGTTGTGCCGGTGCTCCTCGCCGTTGCCGAACACGACTCCCGACTCGCGTGTCAGCCCTGCCAGATCGCCGGAGGTGTAGCGGTTGGAGATGTATCGCTGGTCCTCGACGGCTCGTTCGAGGTAGGAGAGGAAGACCATGTCGAGCCCGTCGGCACGGGGGATTTCCTTGAGGTATCGGTCGCACTGTTCTCGCGTGATCTTCATCAGGTGCAGGTGGGTGTTGGCCGATCTCAGCCCGCGTTCCGCGGCGCTGTAGAACCGGTTCAGTTTCACGGTGATCGTCCCCGGCGACCGTGCGGCGAGGTCGACCTTGAGTCGGGTGAGTTCGGTTTCGAGGCCCGAGATGGCTTCGATCGTGACGGGCTGTTTGGGCAGCGGGAGCGACCGTGTTCCCGGCAGCACGCTCCAGGTGCCGATCCGCGGTTGCTGCTGCAGCAGCCCGACGCCTCGGCTCAGCAATGACGGCAGCCCGACGGCCTCTCCATCGGGACCGGTGATGCGGATCAGGCCCGGCAACTCGGCTCCACTCTGGGCGTCGACCAGCCGGATCTTGACCGCGCGGGTGGGCGGGGCCTGTTCGCGTCCGGCCAACAGCAGCAGTGGCAGCAGCAGGCAGGTCAACAGCGAGGCGAGTCGCATGGGCAGGGCTCCGTTTCCAGGAGGCCTCATCCTAGCGCCGAATTCCCCGCCTGGCAAACAGGCGGGCTACTCGTCGACCCACTCGGGGATCGCCGGCCGGTTGCGGGTCAGTTCCCAGTGTTCCTGGATCACCTCGGCGGCCTCCGCGGCGGTGGACTTCTTCGACTTGAACAGCACGGTGTCCTTGTCGACCTGCCTGGTGTGGACTCCGGCTCCGGTCCCCGAGACGGCCGATCCGGCGTCCTTGTCATCATCGGGCGTGTCGTGTCCGGCGAGCTGGTAGAGCAGGGGTCCGATGCGGAGCAGGTCACCGGGTCGCATGAGGACCGGCTCGGTGATGCGTTTGCGGTTGACGAAGGTGCCCTCTTCGGTGTCGAGGTCTCGGACGCGGAGTCCCTTGTCGGTCGGTTTCAGGACGCAGTGTTCTTCAGCGAGTTCGCCGGAGTCATCACGGATCTGGCAGCCCTTGGCTCGCCCGATCGTGACTTCCTCGTTGGGCAGCAGCAGTTTCTTGCCCTTGTTGCGGCCCGAGCGGATCAGCAGGACTCTCATCGAGCTGGCCAGTGCGGCTCTGGAGAGTGGTGCGCCGACGATCGAGAGCGAGCCGCGTTGTGTCTCGTGACACTTCGGGCACGTCCGCCCCTCCTCCATCTTGCCCGGCGTCAAACGGTAGAACGTGCCACAGAACTGGCACTTGACCGTGACGAAATTGAGAGGTTCCAGGGCGTCCACATTCTGCTCCCCACAGCACCGACTGACGCACACCCGAGTCTGTCGACGCTGCGACATCACAGTTTGGGCGTAGAGGTAGGATCGCACGATTGCGGGGGTGGTGCAAGATGGGGTTGACTGCTAGGCCTGCCGCGGCACGCTCAGCGGTTCACCGCAATTCGTGCAGGTCATCAGCTTGCCCTGTCGCTTGATGCTGACCTTGAACCGCTTGCCGCAGCGGCAGCTGAAGCGGATGGCTCCCTCGTCCTTGGACCGGTCGCGATGGGCCCGTCGGAAGGCCGCCTCGCTGATCGTCTTGATCGTCTCGAGCAACTCCGCCTCGCGGATCGGCTTGGCCAGGTAGCCGTCGGCACCGGTCTTGGCTGCGAGGTTCCTGGAGGATTTGAGATCGATGGCCGAGAGCACGAGGATGGGGATGTTCTCGCGCTGGGCCTTCAGCCGCTCGCAGATCTCGAACCCACTCTCGCCGGGCAGGATCAGGTCCAGCAGCACCATGTCGGGCTTGTACATGGCGAAGCTCGAATGAGCCTGTCCGCCGTCGCGGGCGGTCCTGACCGCGAAGCCGTTGCGTTCGAGGAGTTCCTTGAGGTACTCGCAGGTCTCGGCGTTGTCGTCGACGATCAGGATGTTCTGGGTGACCGCACCGTCGGAGTCTCCGGTATCCACCACGTAGCCAATGCCGCGAGCCATCTTTTGCCTTTCGAGACCGCCTCGGTGATCGTGGAACAAGGCTCGTGGTCGGACACGTCCGGTAAGAGGCGAGGCGGGGGACTTGTGCCCGGTCAGCACGTCGCCGGCATTCTAGTCGTTGTGCGGTTTCGCGGATACGTGAGCTGGAGATTGGCCCGTTGATGGGCGATTTGACGATATGGTCAGTGGGCAGGTGGTCTGGTACTCTGGCAGCAGCCGACGTGGCACTTGGGGCAGACGGGAGGAACCTCCAGCGATGTGGTCTCTGGAAGGCGACGCAGCACGGCTGTGTGATCGCCTGGATCGTCGTGAGATGATCCGGGTCGGGGGACTCTCGAGCCTGGGTCTGTCTCTGCCGAGTTTGCTGGCCTCACAGGCGGACGCTTCGAGCGAGATCTCCGATCCGACGTTCGGTCGTGCCAAGAGCGTGATCTACGTCTGGCTGCAGGGCGGACCGCCTCAGCACGAGACGTTCGATCCCAAGCCCGAGGCACCCTCGGGGATCCGCGGCCTGTTCTCGCCGATCCAGACCAACGTGCCCGGCGTGCAGTTCTGCGAACTGTTGCCGCGGACGGCTCGGATCGCCGACAAGCTGGCGATCGTTCGCTCGATGGCGACCGACAACAACCAGCACTCGGGCAGCGGGTACGAGGTGCTGACCGGCTACAAGTACGCGGGCTCCAACCCGCGGAAGATCACGCCCCAGGACTGGCCCTGGTTCGGCTCACTCGTCAAACGACTCAAGCCCAGCAAGAAACTGCCGCCGCTTTCGACCGTCTGGGTCCCCCAGATCATGCGGCTCAACGAAAACGTGACCCCCGCCGGCCAGACCGGCGGGTTCCTGGGCCGACGCTGGGATCCGGATCGGTTCGAGGTGAACCCGATGGAGCCCGGTGACGGGGTTCCCGGCCTGCAACTGGGTGACGTGCCCGCGTTGCGGTTGAAGAAGCGGGTCGGGTTGCTCGAGCAGGTCGAACGCCACTTTGGCGGGATCAGTCGGGGTCGGGAGCCAAAGCTGTTCGGGACCTACCAGAACCAGGCCTTCGACATCCTGCTCAACGGACGGGTCCGCAACGCGTTTGATGTCAGTGCCGAGCCCGAGACGCTCAGACGCCGCTACGGCCTCTCGAACTGGAACCAGTTGCTGTTGCTGTCGCGGCGTCTGGTCGAGGCGGGTGTGCGGCTGGTGCATGTCAACTGGGTCCGCGAGCCGGGCGATTCGGCCGTCGACAACCCGATGTGGGACACACACGCCCAGAACGCCGATCGGCTCGAAGACGTGCTGTGCCCGAAATTCGATGTGGGTTTCACGGCCTTGATCGAGGACCTGGACACTCGAGGGTTGCTCGATGAGACGCTGGTGGTGGCGATTGCCGAGTTCGGTCGGACTCCGAAGATCAACCCGCTGGGTGGTCGAGACCACTGGGGCAGTGTCTTCAGTTTCGCCCTGGCCGGTGCCGGCATCTCGCCGGGGCAGGTCTATGGAGCCAGTGACCGTCACGGAGCCTACCCGGCTCGCAACCGGGTCACCCCCGCCGATTTGACCGCGACGATCTTCCACCTGTTGGGCATTGACCCCCGCGGCGCGTTCCACGATCCGCTCGGCCGCGAGCTGCAATTGACCAGGGGCGAGCCGATTCGCGACCTGCTGGGGACCCGACCGGCGACCGACATCCGGGTCATCCCCGGCGGATCGCTCGATCGCGTCAAGCCGTTTGACGGCCGCAAGTTGAACCAGAGAGGGTTTGGTCCGGAGGCTTCGATCGAGGCAGCGGAATTCGGTTCACGGCCCAAGGGCTGGCGGGTGACTCCGCTGCTGGTTGCCGAGTCTCCCTCGGGCTTTGGTGCCTGGCACGCTCGGGGCAGCCGAACGGCTCGGATGGGCTACGCCACGGCGGGGGCCAAGTCCACCGGCACGGTGTACCTGGGCCAGGAACTGATCAATCCTCGAGCCGGTGGCTACCTGGCTCGGATCCGGCTGCGAGGCCATGGTGCGATCGCCAAGCTGGCGACCGTGAAGCTTGAGTTCTGCAGGTATGGGAGCCTTTCGAAGAACCCGTCGCAGCGGCAGACCCTGGTGGGTCACGACTTGCCTGCCGAGGCGGTTGGCGGAAAGGACTTCGTGACGCTGGAGTTTTCGGCGAGGCTGGACAGCGGCAAGCCGGGTTCGAACTTCGCGATCGGCAAGGGGCTGGGCGTGGTGGTGACGCTGTTGCCTGCAAAGACCGGCACGGCGGCCACCGGGGCGGCGTGGCTAGAAATCGAGGACATCGAGGTGGTATTCACGGGACGAGCGATCAACGAAAACGTAACCGTTTAGCGGTCAGAAGGCCGATACCGGGTAAGAGGATCGCAGAGCAAGGTGACGGGGTCCCAGTGCCACGGGGGCCGTTTCGAGGCCGAGACCGGAGACGCGAGGCGATGCCACTCAAGGGTGCCGATCAAACCGAAGAGGCGGCGATCAACCTGACGCCGATGATCGACATCGTGTTCCTGCTGATCATCTTCTTCCTGGTCGGAGCCCGTTTCACCGAGCAGGAGCGGCAGTACGACATCCAGTTGCCCAGTTCCGACGAGGTCCAGCCTCTGACGGGCACTCCCGATGCGTTGATCATCAACGTCCGTCAAGACGGTACGATCCTGCTGGGTGTCCAGGCGATGTCGCTGGAGGAGTTGGAGCAGGAGTTGCAGAGTGCGAAGGAGAACTTCGAGGACCAGGCGGTGGTGGTCCGTGGTGAGGGGCAGGGTATGTACCAGCCGGTGATCAACGTACTGGGTGTGTGTCACAGGACGCAGATCACCAGGATCTCGCTGGCGTACAAGCAGGACGAGGAGGGCAACTGATGTTGCTGGCCGCCGCGGACGCCGCGCAAACGATCGGTGAGTTGCTGGGGATTTCCCCCGACATCGCGGCGAAGGTGCTGTGGGGCTGTCTGCTGGCGGGCCTGTTCTGTGCGTCGATCCACCTGGTGACGATGCTGGTGACTCGTTGGGGGGACAACGACCCGAGTCAGAAGTCGCTGGTCTTTTCGATTCTCGTCCACGTCTCGTGTGCCCTGGGCCTGGTGGCCATCTCGCCGCCGCCGGCGATTTCTGAGGTTCAGACTCCGGAGGTGGAGGTGGATGTCGAGCACCAGTTGGTGGAGGCCGACGAGTTGAATCCCGAGCCTGAACCGGGGAACACTCCGGTGTGGCAGCAGTTGCCCGAGACCGAGCAGCGGCCGATTGAGCGGGTTCCTGTGGCGCCGCCGGAGTTGACCGAGTTGGCGACTCCCGAGCGGGTGACGGAGGAGACGGAACGGGTTGAGCCTGAGTTGAAGGATGTGCCTCAGGTGCTGGATCGTCCCGAGGCGCGTCCCCAGCCGATCGAGTTGGCTGAGAGGGGCAAGCGTCAGCGAGCCGACGTGCCGTTGCTGGTGGATGACCCGACGGCGGAGAGTCGGCAGGAGGTGAGTGTGCCGACGACGAGTCGTCTGCGCCGGCCGCAGGGGCGGGCGGGGTTGCGTTCCGACGTGCCGCTCGAGCGGACTCCGACACGAGGCTCTGTCGAGCGGCAGACTCCGCGACCTGCGGCGGTGTCTCGACCGATGGGTCTGGAGACACCTCGTGTGGCATCGACGGATTTCTCGATCAAGCGGGCGGCCGAGGGTGATGTGATCCGACGTCGTGAGGGTCCGGTGGCGGGTGCGGCGGCTTTGAACGTGGCCGGAACCAATTCTCCGGCAACCACCTCGGGCACAGCGGCCGGTTCCCCGGCCTCGGAGCGTTTCACCCGGCTCAAGCGTCGGCGGCCCGGCGGGAGCAGGGACGGCGTGCCGACCCGTCAGGCACCCGGCCGCATCGCTCGCACTCCGATGCCTCGACCCGGCACCAGCCGTTCGGTGCGTGACGGGGTTGCCAGCCGATTGCCGGTACCCGGCGTACGACCCAACTCGGTTCGTCCCTCGGTGGCGGCGGCGCCACGGCGGCGACGCGAGTTGAGTTTGCCGGCGACGTATCGGTTGAGAACACTCACACAGCGACGGCTGGCGGCTCAGAAATACGGCGGCACCGAGGCGTCCGAGCAGGCGGTCGAGTTCAGCCTGGCGTGGCTGGCTCGTCACCAGCACAAGGACGGATACTGGGATTCGGACGGTTTCTCGACTCACTGCCCCGGCGGCCAACGCTGCCAGGACCCCGGAGGTCGCGGCTTGCATGGTGACGCGAGTCGACCCGAGGCGGAGCGCAGGGCGGGTCTGCACGCTGATGCGGGGATCACGGCGCTGTCGCTGCTGGCGTTTCTGGGTGCGGGGTATACGCACGAGGAGGGTTTGTACGCCGATGAGATCACTCGGGCGATCAACTGGTTGATTTCGCAGCAGCAGGCCGGCGGGTTCCTGGGCAGCCGTGCGACCCGGTATGCGAAGAACTACTGCCATGCGATTTCGACGTATGCGTTGGCCGAGGCGTACGGGATGCAGGAGGACAAGGCGCGGAATGTGCGGTTGAGGACTGCGGTCACCCGGGCGGTGTCCTACATCATCTCACAGCAGCATCCCGAGACCGGCGGCTGGCGGTACGTGAAGGGCCAGGAGGGTGACATGAGCATGTTCGGTTGGCAGTTGATGGCGCTCAAGAGTGCCGAGATTGCCGGCCTGAGTGTTCCGGAGAAGACCAAGGACCTGATGTTCCATTTTGTGAACAGCCGCAGTAGTGGTCGGTTCAAGGGGTTGGCGTCGTACCGTCCCGAGGAGCAGGTGAGTGCGACGATGACTGCCGAGGCGTTGTTTTCGAAGCAGATGCTGGGGATCGAGCGGGACCATCCGGCGAGCCGCGAGGCGGTGCAGTACCTGAGTCTGCAGAAGCCGAAGCTGTCCGAGACGAACCTGTACTACTGGTATTACGGGACGCTGGCGATGTACCAGTACGGTGGCGAGCCGTGGCAGAAATGGAACGGAAGTTTGCGGAACCTGCTGGTTGCGACTCAGCGTCAGGATGGTCATGCCAAGGGGAGTTGGGACCCGAGGGGCCCGTGGGGCAGCCATGGTGGCCGGATCTACTCAACGGCGTTGAGCACGTTGTGCTTGGAGGTGTACTACCGCTTCCTGCCTCTGTACCAGCTCAACGACCGAGCCGCCCGCTAGGCGTCAACCTCAGGGACTGGCTCCCCCGCCGCAGGCGGGTGCCTGTCCCCTCGCCGGCATTCGGCCTCCCTCATGTCCCCGGAAACCCCAAAGTGGACGCCACCCACCGCACCATCTAGACTGACCCCCGCGACACCATCGGCCGAAATCACAGGTCCCTTAGCTCAGTCCGGTTAGAGCGCTCGGTTCACATCCGAGAGGTCACTGGTTCAAATCCAGTAGGGACCACTGACCCCGAAACTGCCCCCGCGCACCGGGCGGCACTCTTCCGCAAAGCCTTGCAATTTGTAGGTTTGCCGGGATGGGTCGTTTTCGGCTGCGACGCCTTGCGACCCTCTGCGGCGGGTTGCTGCAGCGCATTTTGCAGCGCGCTGTCACTGGTGGACCCGGCGGGTTGAACGCCGAGGCCCCGGCGAAAATGAACCCGGGCCGGGGCACCTTGCCCGGGATTCTCGGGTGTGTGGCTCGCAAGATTTCGGACTTAGCGATTGGCAGAAAACCGCATCGAGAACAGGTCCGCATCCTTCAGTTCAAAACGCAGGCGAATTGGCTTTCCAGCGATGGTGTCCACCTTGGCGCCGCTCTTCCAGGTGACAGGACGTTTCAGAGAATTGCCAAAGAGCTCGGCACAATCGTCCAGGGAAAATCCGGGAAGCGGTGTCCCGGTCTCTCCTTGTATCTCGACACGGATACCTCCCAGTGCCGATGTCGAGTAATTCAACAGCAGGTGATCTCCGGAGAACCGAATCAGTTTTGTGGTGAACGATCCGCCGGAAAGTGGGGCCGATGCGGAAACGAAACCGTCCTGGCGAATCGAGTAGCGGTTGTAGGTCATGCCGTTGCCAAACCATGCGCCGTGGTCCTGCACATAAAACGACCACTCCGGATCGCCACCCGGCAGCCGTGACGGGGACTCGAAGAGATTCAGCGCCGTACCGCCAAATCCGTAGAGCCACTGTTCAGCGGTTGCCCCCGGGCGAACGAGTGCCTCGGGCCAGATGTGGAATGTCCGGCCGTCGCGGCTGCTGATGAAACTGGTGTCCGTGTAGACCGATGCATAATACGCGGACGATTTTGCGAGGCGTTCATTCAACTGGGAGAATCGACCGCGTCCGGGGACGTAGCGCATCGGAAATCCGATTCGCAGATGCTCAGCCCCAGGATACAACTGCAATTGAGTTGTGTAGATTTGCGTCATCCGGTCGGGACGCCACTCCACCCAGTCCCCTTTTGTCCAGTTGACGAAGTCGGTCGAGGTGGCGACACGGACATCGCGATCACGCAGGTAGAACTCGTGCTTGGCGTATTTTCGTGTGTCGCCCTTCTTGTTCTTGAAGTCCCGGTAGTAAGCGAAGTACTTCTTCTGGACGGGATCCCAGAAAGCGAGATTCTGTGAGTCCATCATCCCGTCAACAATCACGGGTTTGTTCTGCATCATGGTCCAGTGCAAACCGTCTGGCGATGCAAACGAGTAGAGCGTTCGATGATCGTGCCCGCCCAGTGCTTTGAATTTCTCGTTCGGTTTGCACTTGGGGTTCGTGTCGATCATCGGAGTGAAATTGTGGGAGGCCCCGGTGAATGGGACCTTTTTGCCACTGAGTAGGTCGTGCCCGTCATCGAGTGTCTGGCCCTGGAAGAAATCGATTTTGCAGGCGGGGTCCAACGTCAGGATGATGTTGTTCTTTTCCCACCCGTTCCGCTTCACGAACCCGAGGTCCGGGCGTTTCCATTTCACGCCGTCGCGGCTCGTCATCACGCAGGTCGTGGCGAGGTGCCCGTGCTGCACCTTGCCATCCAGAATCAGCGTGGTGCCTCGATAATAAAAGAAGAACTGGCCGTTGTGTTTCAGTACGGTCGCGTAGGCGCTGTTGTTTCCTTCCCAGGGCTTGTTCAGCGTGATCGAGTCGTTCTGTCGAACCGGGCGATGCAGCTGCAGTCGCAGGGCCCCGGCTTTCTTGGCGACCAAATACTCGTCGATCAACGGCTCGAGTCGTGCGCCGATGTCGATCACTTCCTGGGCTGATGTGGGGCCGGTGATATTCAGCCCGGGCTTGCCAACCTGGGCCGTCGATGGCCCGCAGCAGAACACAGTCGTAACCAGCAGGAAGCAGCAGCGAGCGGTCACACGTTGCACGGTGGAGATCTCCGCACGGTCGGGGGATCAGTAACACGACGGGTTCAGCGTATCAACGCGGCGGCGGGATGGCAAAATGGCATGGCGGTGACCACGCGATCACGCTGCCGGCCCCACCGCGCGACGCAGGAGGACGTGGTCGGATCTGGCGAATTGAACGCCGGGGCTGGGGTGCCGTCACTTTGTCGGTTCAACGGCGTTGAACCACGACACCGGAAACACCCGCAACCGCATCTCGTTGACGGTTCGCTTCAACTTCCCTTTGACATAGCGATAACGCCGATGCGTGTAGACCAGGTAGGCCGATTCACCGATCACTCGAACGCGCGGGGCCCGGTTCATGTGGAACTCCGCGCCGAGCATCTCCGACTCCCTGGGAACCGCACGTGGTGTCTTGAGAAATCCGGCCGCATCGCCGGCCGGAATCCTGGTGACGCGGGTTTGTCCGGGTGACATCGCCACAGTACGAAAGTTCTTCCAGGTCGTGCCATTGTCCCGGGAGATCGCCGAGGTCAACCTCGCACGGTAGTAACCGGTTTCGATCTCCCGCTTGCTGGCCTGGTTCCAGACACATAACAGTTCGCCGGACCCCGGCAACCGTTGCAGGGAAATCTCGGAGTTGCTGCTGAGCAACCCGGTCAATTTCACGGGACTCCAGGTCCGGCCCCCGTCACGGCTCTCGCTGCGTGCGATCCGTTGAAACGATGTTCTCATGAACATCAACAGGTGACCGTCGGATGTCTCGACAACCGTGGGGACTTCACAGCTTCCCTGCTGCCGCCCCCCGTTCTCCCAGACCCAGAGGCTGTCGCGGGATTCTTGCCAACTCCGTCCCTGGTCATCCGAATAAAACGCCGTGCAGATTCCCAGGCCCCGGTCCATCGGTTGCGTCCGCCAGTACTCGTTGGGCAGGACCAGGCGACCTTTCTGGGTCTGGATCAACCAGGTCGGGTTGGCAGGAGAGCGAGGCCAACTGACACGAATCGGGGGCAACCAGGTCTTTCCCTCGTCACGAGACCGGCTGAAAAACGTACCGGCCCCCTCCCCCACTCCTCCTCCCTGGGAGGGTGGGATCGTCTCGAAGGTGACGGCGATCGCACCGGACTTCAGCCGCAGCAGGCTCCATGGACGAACGTTGCCCTTCATGATCACACGGCCCGCGGCATCCCGAAACGGCCCGATGCTGGTCCAGGTTCGCCCCTTGTCGATGGACCGGATCATCTCGAGAGTCCGGTCGATCGCCAGCAACCGGCCTCCCTCGAGCAGCACCGGACCGACGAATCGATAAGCAACGGTGACCTCGAAGGACTCACCGGCCATTGCCGGGTGCCCGGCCCCTGCCAGTAGAAGACCGAACACCACGAGCTGTCTCAACACGACCGTCTCCAATTCGTACCACTCCCACCACGGTCGTATCTTCCCTCGATCCAGGCGTCAACTCGTGATGTCCAGAAACAAGTCGCTCTCTTGAACATCGCAGGCTCCGGTCATAGAGTGCCACGCGACCAGAGGGCCTGTGACTCCCCGCGAACCTGGCGAGAACTGGCAATGGACAACGTGAACGGCCGTTCGCTTCGATTTCTGCATCCCGTTCTGCCGTGGCTGCTGACGGTCGGTGGCTTGGTCTGCCATCCTGGGATGTCCAGTTGCCCGGCCGCCGATTCGCCAACGACGACCTGGGCGGAGGGGCATCCAGAACTCCTGGCACTTTTCGGACGCCCTTTCTCTGCGGCGGGGATGCAACACCGTAAGAGCCGTTTTCAGCCCTGGCCTTCAAAGGAAATCTCCACCAAGTTCGCCGCCTCACAACCCACGCTCGTCCGCGGTCCCGAGAACCAGTTGATTGCGCATTGCTGGTCGACCATCGCCGGCTCGACCGACGGCGGGACAAGCTGGATGAGCCTGGGCTCACCACCACGGGGATTGCGGACCCCGGCCGGGAGCAAGGTGCTCAGCAACAGTTTCGACGGCTGTGGCATCACGGCACGGGGCACACTGTTGGCCCATCTCACCGTGCAGTACAACGACGGCGGCCCCTACGTGGGATACTCCGATCCCAGCTATCACGCCGACCTCTATGTCACACGATCCACCGACAACGGGGCGACGTGGGACGCTCCGGTTCAACTCAACCGCGGTCCGCGGGAAAACGCGGGAGCCCATCGCTGTCGATTTACGGCTTTCCCCGACGGCAGCGTTGTACTGGCCATGGGAGCCTGGTTCCAGTCTCCCCACGGACCGCTGCCCAAGGCGAAACAATTCGGACAGGCCTTTCTCTGGCGATCCACCGACGACGGCAAGACCTGGCAGCGGGATTCCCGGCCCATGTGTCGGTACGGAGCCGAGCCCGACATCCTCGTCCTGCCCTCCGGTCGACTGCTGGCCACGGTTCGTTACCAGCGTCACAAGTTGCCCGGTGACCCCGATTCGCTGGCCGCTCCCCACCTGTTGCGTTCCGACAAGTCGCCTTTCACCAAGAGCAAGCAACCCGGCAAGGGGTTGGTCGCCCGCAACACGGCCATCCTGCACTCCGACGACGGTGGCAAGACCTGGAGCACACCGCGGCTTGTCACCGGATTCGACGAACAAACGGCCTGCCTGGTGCAACTGCCCGACAAGACCATCCTGCTGGTCTTCGGACACAAGACCGACGGATCCGGACAACGGTTCATGGTCAGCCACGACGAGGGACACAGCTGGAGTCGCAGCATCTTTCAACTGGGCCACAATTGCCAATACGCCAGTACGGTCCTGCTGCCGGGCAACCGGCTGGTGACAGTGTCACACCGAATCATCAAGGGAGTCGGCATTTTTCATGCCCGCCAATGGTCGCCACCCGGCAGGGAAGCAGCCCGCGGCAGGGGCTTCTGGGTTCCCAGGCCGGCCGAACCCCTGGGTGTTGCCAGGGCACGGTGACCCGGCCGCGTGGAGGCCCTACTTGGCCACGAGGCCGCCATTACCCGGCTCGTGAAACTTGTTCCGCCGGGGTAAGGCTAGAGACACTGCTCTTGAGGAGACACGCTTCTGGACCCTCGGCGGGGACGACGAATCGACAATCCACAGGAAACAACCATGGAAACCCGAACCCACCTCTCGACAAGCCACGACCACTGGTCACGACACGGCGGTTTTCTACTACTGATCGCCATGGCCACGATCATGCTGGTTGCTGCTCGACGTCCGACGGAATCCGCCGGTGTACCAGAGATCACCGGTCGGATCGTGGTCACACACAACCCCAGCGGAGACGACACCGCCAACATCCAGTCCGCAATCGACACGGTCGGCAAGACCGGTGGCGTGGTCTTCTTTCCGGCGGGTGTCTACCGACACACGGGACTCACCGGACGCGCCAACGTTCACCTGAAGGGGCTCCACGTCGGCAGTGTGAAACTGGATTACACCCCCAGTACCGGAGACGGCATTACGCTGGTGCCCGATCCGGACAACTTCATGGTCTCGGACCTGGTACTGGCTTCCAGTGGCCGGTCCACCGGCTGGGGCATATGGGCCGAGGGGGGAACACAACGGTCCCTGAGAATCGAACGGGTGAGTGTTAACGGTTTCACCAACGGGATCCGAATCCCCAACGCCCTGTGTGTGTCAATTCGCGAGTGTCGGATCGGTCATACCTATCCGAACGACCCCAGGGGAATCGGCCTCCAGATCGGCGACGGTCGCCAGCTGGGTGGCAACGGGGTGACGGTCGAAGACTGTTACTTCAGCAGCCTCGACAAGGGAATCGTCACCTACGCGCAGGCGTGCCTGATCTCGCGGCCGATCATCGAGTTGTGTCACACCGGCATCGAAACGCACGGCATCACGTCGATCCTGGCCCCCTGGTACGACAGCTCAACCGACGTGGCACATGTTAGCGTCCAGCCCAACACCATTGGGGGTGGCCGTTCCGGCACCGGGGTGTTGTTGCTGGGGTACGGCTCCAGCGGCTGGAAAATTAAATTCGGCGGCAAGGCCGAGCGCAACCGTTCGCTGATCCTTCCCGAGAGACTCGATTTCGGACCGGGCGACGACAGCAGCAGTCCACGCGGTGTCACCTTCGGCCAGGTCGTGATAGACCGCGATGGCGTGATTCACGCCAGGGACTTCAGGAAACTGCCCGACTGATCGCACACTCCGGTCGGTGGGCCAGGTGGCATCGAAGTTTGAGAGTGCCCCCCAGCCTGGGGTACTGGCCCCCTCATTCTCGTGTCGTGGCGAACACGGGCTAAGTCAGGGACTCCCTCCCAAACGGGGCGGGGGGTCGGTTCGGTTCCTGGGCACACCGCCGGGCGGGTTGAACGCCGGGGCCGGGGTTGGGAGACATTGGCCCAACGCCTATCTTTTTGACTCCAGTTCCTTGGCCTTGGCAAAGTCGCCATTTGCTTTGGCCTGCTCACCTATCTTCTGGTACGCCATCCCTCTCAGGTCATAGGCAGACGCTTTTTGCCACACCTCACCAGATAAGATGATGGCGGTCGTCAGATCCACGATGGCCAAGCCGTATTTGTTGCTCTGTACGAATGCCGCACCACGTAGGTAATAGGCAGCCTGTGCATCGGGCTTCAGTTCAATGGCATCAAAACGGCAGGTTGCTGCAGCGCATTTTGCAGCGCGCTGTCCTGGGTGGATCTGGCGGGTTGAACGCCGGGGCTGGGGTGGGGAGACTGGGAGACCGTGTCCGAGCCTCGGGGTACTTCCGTGCCATCCTCATCAGTCCAACAACGCAGACGGCGACGCTGGCTGTTCCTCCTGATGGTCCTGGCCGGAGTGGAGACCTGCGGCTGGGCGATCGATTCGATCTGGGA
>Ga0310124_10001695_pt1 | contig 15275 bp, 16 predicted proteins | sample CB11b_AW_Bot5_MG_FD_203507 | JGI IMG/M metagenome (GOLD analysis project Ga0310124, IMG submission 203507) | Marine microbial communities from Western Arctic Ocean, Canada - CB11b_AW_Bot5 | ecosystem: Environmental > Aquatic > Marine > Oceanic | place: Canada: Western Arctic Ocean | collected...
ATATGGCCCCCGTTTGCACTGTCGAGATTACCGGTAGGTTCATCCGCTAACACAATCGATGGCTCGTTAGCCAGCGCCCGAGCAATCGCTATTCGCTGCTGTTCTCCACCAGAGAGTTGAGACGGATAGTGATGCCCTCGATTTACCAAGCCAACTTCTTCAAGAAGAGCATGTGCCTTAACGCGAGCATTCGCCACACAAGCTATTTCTAACGGAACTAGAATATTCTCCATTGCGGTAAGCGACGGAATCAAATGAAAGGACTGGAAAACAAATCCAATTTTTGAGCCGCGTAACTGCGCCAGATTATCTTCATCGAGTGCAGTAATATCAATACCGTCAATAAAGATCTGTCCACTTGAAGGGGCATCTAGTCCCGCAATCAACCCAAGTAACGTTGATTTACCACTTCCGGAAGGCCCAACGATTGCCACACGTTGACTCGCTGCAATACTGAGATCCACAGGATGCAGTATGGTTAAAGATAAGTCACCACTGCGCACCGTCTTTGATACACCTCGTAATTCAATCATCTCGCCGAATCCATCCTAAGCATCGGTTCGAGAGTGAGCCACACCATCTCCGCAATCATTTGAGCACCTTTTGTATTTGGATGAATGCCATCCGCCTGATTGAATTCCACATTACCTGCCACACCTTCAAGTAAAAATGGTAACAGGGTAACGTCATACTCATCGGCCAAATCACGAAACACTCCACGAAAATCATTCGCATAAAGCGATCCGAGATTTGGCAGAGCTTCCATACCGGTTAAGAGAACAAGAATATCCTTCGACTGCGCTTGCTCAATAATTCCCGAGAGATTCTCCTGCATCTGTACGATTGAAAGACCTCGCAAACCATCATTAGCTCCCAAGGCAATCACCAGTACATGAATGTCACCATCAAGCACCCAGGACAGACGTCTGAGGCCGCCAGCTGTCGTATCACCGGACACACTCACATTGTGCACCTTGTACCCATATCCTTCTGCGTCGATTAATTCCTGAATAATTGACGGATATGCCTCGTGCGGAGACAGCCCAAGACCAAACGTCACACTGTCACCAAGAAATAAGATAAGGGGACGCGTATCCTGATAATTGTTGTCCAACGGCACAGTCCTTTCAATCTCCATTGTTCGATCATTTGAAGAGGACCGCTGTGAACCGTCTGGCGCCGCAGAATTGCACGCCAAAGAAGCGATGAGCACGAGGGCGAGAAGCACTAAACCGCTCCGGTGTTCGAATGTGGGGCTCTGGGCGCTGTTTACGTCGCCTTGAATATACACAACACTCTATTATGCTATAGTCCGCTCCTTAATCGATTGTTCCAAGTTTACTAATCAGAACGGGTGATAATTTCTGGTTTAATAAATGCCCGCACCACTAGGCATGAAGGGATTTAGATCATGCGACACGTACTTTTAACAACATACATGGTGATGTTAGCGTGGATTCCTCTATCTGCTGATGATCTACTTCGTGAGCGAGTTCTGACACATAGAGAGCAAGCGCCTTTGATTCGATCGAGAATCGAAACGCGCTTTAACGTCATCTTGCCAACCCTCATGCGACGGGAAGGAATCGACATGTGGATTATTGTTTCACGTGAATATAATGATGACCCTGTCTTTCGTTCGATGGCTCCCTTAACTACATACTCTTCGAGACGGCGCACAATTCTCGTATTCTTCGATCGTGGCAATGAACTTGGAATTGAGCGAATCTCAATCGGACGATTCGATTACGACGGCCTATTCTCTCCGACCAACGACGCAAACGAGACACAATGGACTGGCTTAGCAGACGCGGTGCGTCTGCGCAATCCAAAAGTGATCGGTGTCAACACCTCATCTGCATGGAACCACGCTGACGGATTGAGCGCGCAACAAGAACGCGAACTCCTTAAAGCCTTGGGCCCGACCTACTCTGCTCGTGTGCGCTCGGCGGAAATGTTGGCGGTAGGCTGGCTTGAGACTAAGCTTCAGGAAGAAACCGATCAATATCGACATGTCATGAACATTGCTCACGCAATTATTGCGGAGGCATTCTCTAATAAAGTGATTGTGCCGAATGTCACAACCACTGACGATGTAGTCTGGTGGATGCGGCAACGCGTCGCAAACCTAGGTCTCGGACAATGGTTTCACCCATCGGTATCGATTCAACGAAGAGCTAAGTCATCACCTGTATCTGATGAAGACAATGCATCCGTCATCCAGTACGGTGACCTTCTTCATTGTGACTTTGGGCTTATTTACCTAGGCTTCTCTACAGATACCCAACACAATGCCTACGTTTTAAGGCCTCTTGAAACCACGCCACCGCAAGGCATCTTGAATGGACTAAAAGCTGGCAACAAACTCCAAGACATTACGATGCAGTACGCTCAACCAGGGGTCTCTGGTAACGAAGCTCTACTTCAGGCGTTGGCACAAGCCAAAAGAGACAATCTAGTGCCGTCAATCTATTGCCACGCGATCGGGTACCACGGCCATGCTGCCGGTCCACCCATTGGTATGTGGGATCATCAGCAAGGTGTGCCCGTACGTGGAGATTACACTTTCCAATCGAATACTTGGCACTCGATCGAACTTAATGTCAGACATAGCGTTCCGGAGTGGGATGGCCAACAAGTCAGCTTCGCACTCGAGGAAGATGCAGCCCTGCTCGAAGATGGCTGGCGGTGGATCGCTGGACGACAAACTGAGTTATACCTTATTCACTAGATCACAATAGGTAGCAGCCAGACTTTCTTGACTAACTTAATAAATTGACAGAACCGCAGAGCACGTGAAGTCAAGCCACCAGCTTAAGTATGGACAGAGCGAGCACCTTAGTCGAAGCGACAAGGTCATCGATCCCACACCATTCATCAGGTTGGTGTGCCAATTCAAGCGCACCAGGACCATACGCAATGCAGTCTATGACCCCGCCAATATTGGTTACATGTTTGTGATCATAGGTACCAGGACTCGCTACAAGGGTCGCCTCACGACCGAGCACTGACTGCACACCGTCTCGAACGGCCACAACCACGGGCGACCTCTCAGGGGTCCGCATTGGCTGCACAATCAAACGATCCTGTAAGTCGTACCTCAAGTCAGGTGTCCTAACCGATAACCGTTTTAGGAGTTCTTCAACTTCGCCCCGAACAGTTTCGAATTCTTCCTCGGGTAAAAAACGTCGATCGAAGATAACGGTGCATCGATCTGCAACACATGGAGTCTGCATCAATTCGTTCGCCTGGCCCCCTTCAATTGTGTTTGTGTTGATGGTGGCATATCGAGCCTGTGAGGGGATTACCGGCATGTCTGTTATACGTGTTGCTAATTCTGGAACAAGTTCTTCGCGAAGAGCATTAAGCACCTTATTCATTTGATCGATTGCATTTATCCCAAGAAAAGGCATGCTCCCATGTGCCACGCGACCATAAGTTGTTATGTCAAACCAGTAAACACCGCGATGACCTATACACACGCAGTCAACATTAAGGGGTTCAGGAATGATCACATAGTCAGTCTTATTCGACGAGATCAGGCCATTTTGAGCAAGCCAAGCTACGCCCGCCATACCACCGCTCTCCTCATCCACCGTGCCACTAACTTCAATCGTCCCTCGTAACTCAACTCCTGCACGACGGACAGCCTCTGCCGCGTAGATAGCGGCGGCGAGCCCGGCCTTCATATCCGCGCTACCCCGGCCATACAGGCGACCATCCCGCACAATTCCCCCAAAGGGATCAAGGGTCCAGCCGTAACCTGGTGGAACAACATCAAAATGCCCATTCAAATGCAGTAATGGTCGAGAAACACTGCCTGCACGAGAACCGATGACATTGACGCGTGGATGTGTGGGACTGTGTTCAGGAAGTCCTTCCGCTGCAACGTAATTGACCGAAAAACCAAAAGATTTAAGGCGTTCACCTATAGTGTGTGCGCAAACGTCGTACAGGGCCCCCGGTGGGTTAACAGTCGGAATTCGAACCAGATCTGCGGCAAACTCGACGATCTCGTCAGTAATCCCGTCGACCACCTGTAATACTTTTTCAGTTTCAGCGTGATGAGTCATTTACATTAGTAGCTGGCGTCATTGTAGCGTTTTACCTGTAATACGTGGTGCGATTCTAACATCCAACGTTACCGAAGCCAGACCAATTTCAAGTATTATCAGAAGAGTTTTCCTATAGGAATAGACAATGAGTGGAATCATATATCGAGCATCTGCTATTACGGTCGGAATTGCATTGATTCCCTGGACACTACTGTGGGCTTTACCCCATCAAAAGGGTGATGCAGCGGTCAACAGACATGGGTTGACAGCGGTTGAGGGAATAAAAGTTGGGCATCACACACTTTCAGAACGTCCCACTGGATGCACGGTCATCATGGTTGAAGATGGTGCGGTGGCAGGTGTAGACGTGCGTGGTAGTGCTCCGGGCACACGTGAAACCGACCTCTTAGATCCAATTAATACGGTGCAACAAGTGCATGCGCTAGTACTCGCTGGTGGAAGTGCCTTTGGACTGGATGCAGCCACGGGAGTGATGCAGTACCTCGAATCACATAACATCGGATACGAAACACAGTTTGGCCGTGTACCGATCGTGCCAGCCGCAATCTTATTCGACCTAGGCGTTGGTAACGCGCCGGACGTACGACCGACGGCCGACTGTGGTCTCCAAGCGGCCACAATAGCTAGCGCCGGACCCGTAAATGAAGGAAACGTTGGTGCTGGAGCTGGCGCCACCGTAGGTAAACTGCGAGGTGGATCACGTGCGATGAAGGGCGGGCTCGGCAGCGCGGCTGTGACAATGCCTAATGGATTGACTGTCGCCGCACTCGTTGCTGTCAATGCGATAGGAGACATTTTAGATCCAACGACTGGAGAAATAGTCGCAGGAGTACGTACGGAAGACGGACAGAGTTTCGCTGACGCACGGCGCTTGATTCGCTCGGGCGAAATCGGACGGCTCCGCCAAGGTGAAAATACGACGATTGGCGTAGTAGCCACCAATGCAGTTTTAACAAAGTCGCAGGCTAAAAAGATCGCACAAATGGCCCATGATGGACTTGCACGCACTATCGTGCCGGCTCACACCCCTTTTGACGGTGATACCATTTTTTCCCTTGCGACTGGTAAACTTTCCGGTGCACCTGACATGTTAACCATCGGCGCACTCGCAGCCGAAGTGATGGCCGAAGCGATCGTACGAGCCGTACGCCAAGCAACAAGCATACCTGGCTATCCTGCTGCGCGAGATTTCGATTTGTCTCACCCGTGACACTTCATCTTTCATTACTACTTATCTACGGTTTAATCCTCATTGGGATCGGCCTTTGGGTCGGCCGCCGAGTACGTAACACAAATGACTTTTTTGTTGCAGGTCGACGTCTTAAACCTGGCCTACTTTTCTCAACCATGCTCGCAGCGAACATAGGAGCCGGCTCGACGGTTGGCGCTACTGAATTAGGCTACCGAATCGGCTTGAGTGCGTGGTGGTGGGTCGGTTCAGCTGGTATAGGTTCCCTAGTGCTCGCTTTTTGGGTCGGCCCACGAATGCATCAACTTGCCACTCGCCACAAATTCAAAACTGTAGGCGATTTCCTCGAACATCGATATGACCATAATGTCCGTGCAGTGATAGCAGTGTTGCTCTGGTTCGGAACACTTATTATTTTGGCAGCACAGCTCTTGGCAATTGCCTTTGTATTAAATGTCATTACGGGCCTTCCACAGTACGTCGGCTGCATTATCGGTGGCTTCGTCATCATGACGTATTTTACAGCTGGTGGATTATTGGCCTCTGCTTGGGTCAATGTAATTCAACTGTGCATGCTGCTTATTGGTTTTATGTTGGCCGTACCCTTTGCACTCTTTCAAGGCGGTGGCCTCGAGACCGTCTTCACAAACACCGAAGCAATACCTGAATACTGGAACTTCTTAGGTGGTTCTAGAGGCGGGTGGATCTACTTACCAATGCTCGTACCAGCCTTTATTGTCTCGCCAGGCTTACTGCAAAAAGTGTACGGCGCCGCGGATGAGCACACAGTACGCCGGGCTGTCGGCTGGAGCGGCCTAGTCTTGCTTCTATTCGCTTTTGTCCCAGCATTCTTAGGTGCTATCGCGCGATCGGCATATCCAGACCTAATTAACCCTGGGATGGCCTTACCACTCCTGCTAATGGAATCTTTGCCTCCACTAATAGGTGCAATTGGCCTTGTCGCGCTATTTTCAGCTGAAGTCAGTTCAGCTGACGCTATTTTATTTATGCTATCAACGTCACTCAGTCAGGACCTCTATCGGCGGTTCATCAATAGAGAGGCCAACGACTCATCTGTATTAAAAGTCGCACGTCGAGCAGCCATAGGTGGTGGCACCCTGGCTTTACTCATCGCAATTTTTGCTAAATCGATCATTACTGTGATGAGTGTGTTCTACACATTACTAACCGTGAGTTTGTTTGTTCCAATCGTCATTGGTCTCTACATTCGTAAGATTGGAACTCTCGAAGTATTGTCTGCAATTGCAGCAGGGCTTACGCTCGTGGTGACACTCGAGATAATCTCGTTCGAACACGGTGCTGGAGTGCTCACCTCAGCCACGCTGGGCGTCATTGCTAGCGTCACAGTGTGCATGACAATCTGGGCAGCGAGACGATACCTAACAGGCTCACCAAGGAGTTCTAATACACCAGCGGCCCGCCTCTGAAAGGATGACTCTGGGATGTCAACCAAAGATTACTTTAATCTAAAAAATAAAATAGTTGCGATAATTGGCGCAGCTTCAGGTATTGGCAAAGCCACTTCACTTGAATTCGCTAAACATGGCGCGATCGTTCACTGCTTCGACATTAACGACGCTGGCGTCCAGGCGGTTGTTCAACAAATCAATGAATCTGGATGTGTATCCTACGGCACAATGCTAGACATCACAAAGGAAGATTTAGTTAACGAAGCTCTTGATAGCATCGTGCAGTGCCACAGCCAACTTGACGTCGTAATATGCACGCCAAGTGTAAACGTGCGGAAATCGCTACTGAACTACAGTTCTGATGAATTCGACAAAGTGGTTTCCCTTAACCTGAAAGGTAGTTTTAATGTGCTTCGGACGGCTGGTCGACACATGACTCAGGCAGGTGCAGGTAGCATCGTACTGTTTTCCTCGATCCGTTCACAAGTGGTCGAACCAGGTCAGTCGGTCTATGCCGCAACCAAAGCCGGTATCGTACAACTTGTACGAACAGCCGCTGCAGAATTCGGACCTTCAGGGGTTCGAGTTAATGCGCTGGCTCCTGGCATTGTTGAAACACCCCTGACAGCACCAATTAAGTCCGTCCCCGGTTGGTATGAAGCGTATGCTTCCAAGACTGTACTTGGGCGCTGGGCAACCCCAGAGGAAATGGTTGGGCCTATAATATTTTTGTCATCGGATGCTTCAAGTTATGTTACAGGAACCGTGCTATTTGCTGATGGCGGCTGGACAGCAGCTGATGGACGATATCAGCCACCTGGCGTGTAAATCTCTCTTTATTAAGCTTGACTCGTTTAGATCGAACGCTTTACAACTAAGAAGTCTTCAAACTTGGCATGAAGTTAGACTGTCCAGAGTGGTCACACTGCCCTCCCCCGACATTAGCACTACCAAGACATCATGATACGATGCTGAAATGCTACTCGTTCTTAGTTGTAGCTTAAATCCGAATAGTCGTTCTCGTATTCTCGCCAAGCGTGCCAACGAACAGCTGCTAGCAGCAGGTGAGGAAACGAGGTTTGTCAATTTGGCCGATTACCAGTTACCACTCTGTAATGCTTCCGACTGTTATACGGCTGAATCTGTCATTCAACTCCAAAACTGGATTCGAGAGGCCCATGGCATCTTGATCGCAACACCCGTTTATAACTACGACGCCAGTGCCGCCACGAAGAATCTCATCGAATTAACTGGAAAAGCCTGGTCAGAGAAGGTGGTCGGATTTCTCTGTGCCGCAGGAGGAAAAGGCAGCTATATGTCCGTCATGGGACTTGCCAACAGCTTGATGCTCGACTTCCACTGCCTCATAATTCCTCGCTTCGTTTATGTCACGAAAGAAGCTTTCTCTGACGAGGTCCTAGAAGATACAGAAATCAAGGAACGGCTGGACGAACTGCTCGAAACACTTATTCATTTAAGTCAGTTTACAGGATAACAGCTCTTTTTTGTTGTTCTGATTCAGCCTGATCTACCAGTTCCATAACCGAATTCCAGGAAGCTTTTCCCAGACAAGAGGATCAATAACAAAAGACATTTTGTCTTCAACCACAAAAACCTAAAACAATCTCAATGGACACTTCTAATTAGGCATGCGCACATGATATTGTGAGGTTATCTTAAAGAGAAAGGTGTATGCATGCCCTTTGGTATCGGTCTTCCAGAACTGCTGGTCATCTTCTTCATTCTTGTACTGATCTTTGGTGCGAAACGCCTCTCAGGCCTTGGTCGAGGCATGGGGCAGGCGATCAGAGGATTCAAGGAAGAAGTCAAAGAACCGGACGACCAGAAAAGCAAAGACTGAGCCACGTCCCACTAATCTTGCTCAGCCTTTAACCTAACTCCGTCGAAGACTGGAGATATGTCTCGACTGGGTAAAAATAGATGATACGTTTAGTTGGCCTTTATCTCTCGGCCACGCCAAGCGCTGCCAGTCTTACGGCGACATCACTACCCGCTGTGGAAGCATTAACGTCTTTGTCGATATAAATAATCTTGCCATCACCATCGATATAGAAAGTCCAACGCGCCGGAAGCGGGCGCACTGTTGATACGACACCATACGCTTCCGCAACATCTTTTTCCTCGTTACTTAACAATGGAAAATCTGCCTCTAGCGATTCGGCAAACTTGGTATTGGTCTCTATGTCGTCGACACTGACCATGAAATAAGCAGCGTTAAATTTCTTAATAGCATCACCGTTCTCACGGAACGATTTACATTCAGCCGTTCAACCACCAGTGAAAGCCTTTGGAAACCACGCAAGGACAACCGTTGTACCTCTATATTCAGAGAGCGAGTGGGTACTGCCATCGGAACCAGCTAATGAAAACTCGGGCGCCTTGTCGCCAGGTTTTAAGTCTTCAGCGCTGACAACGAACGTGCCGATCGCTATCACACCCAACACTAGGCAAAAAACCAGTAACATCTTGATCATCGATGCGCTCCTTAGCCTCACGACTTACTACATCATTAATGGATCAATTTAACCGACAAAACAAGCTTACACCATACCTTCCAATACTCATCATACACAATTCCTGAAACCCCTCTCATCTCGATCAACCTCTCGACAACTTGACATCTGTCCGACGTTTGCAAACCATGGTGTTGGTGCTCATATGACAATTATGGTTGCCGCTTTTTTGGCAGTCCAAATCTTACTCGGCAGGAAGTCTCAACAAACCGATAGATGAGTTAAACCGACTCTTAAAAAGAAGCCCATGAGGCACCACTTACAGCAAACCGCCTTCGATCCATCCCCGTATCCAGAACTGCAAAGCCAAGACGGTAAGGCTAATGAGTGCTAAGGTCGTCGTGATCGGTGTTACGATCACGTTACAACTAGCTGCCATTGCAGGATTAATTTGGATTGTCAATCAAGACAACTCAACCGTCCATAAGCAATTAAGCATCACGCCGAGGGTAACAGCGCTCTTTGAGGACAAAAGCAATACACCTCGATTAGCCATGACGGACTCCGGATGGAGACTGGTCAAACAATTTTCTGCGCACTATGCCCTGATACTTGAGGTCGAAGCTGAAAATCTTTCTGATGCGAAATCTATTGCCCAACAACTCGCCGAACCAGTACAGGATTCGTACAATGAGATCCTCGTATACTTTTTCCCTCTCGATGGACAAGGAGGCTTACCGGACCGTCGAGTACAGTGGACAGAATCCACTGGATATGTTGAGGTAAATCTTCGATCGCAATAGAGAATAGAAACTTCAAACTGTAGATCCTGTATTCTGAATTAAATAACATTGAATTCATGCCCTAATCTCGAGAAATACCCATGAATAGATCTGACATTATCGCGAAACAAAAAGAATTTCTATTCCCATCAGTTGCGACCTTCTATAAAGATCCACTACCACTTGCCCGTGGTGAAGGTCAGTACGTGTGGGATGTGGAAGGCAAACGATATCTCGACTTCTTTGCCGGCATCGTCACTGTTGGTGTAGGACACTGTCATCCAAAAGTAACAGCTCGCATCGCCGAACAGATCAAGACATTGCAACACACTTCCACGATGTTTCCACACGAGTCAACTGTCCGTCTGGCCGAAAAAATGGCATCGATTACTCCCGGCCCACTCAAGCAAACTTATTTCACTAATAGCGGATCCGAAGCAAATGAGACTGCGGTGCTGTTGGCCCGTTTACATACTGGTCGAAACGAAATCGTTGCACTTCGTCATGGTTATAGCGGTCGCTCCTTAACTGCAATGTCACTAACTGCACACGCTAATTGGCGACTCAACCCGGTAACTGATCCAAGTGTTGTCCACGCGCATAATGCATATTGCTATCGGTGTGCGTTCGAAAAAACATATCCAGACTGCAAATTGTTGTGCGCTCGAGATATCGAGGAGCTTATTGCAACTGCAACATCAGGCAAGATAGCTGCATTTATCGCTGAACCAATTCAAGGTGTAGGTGGCTTCGTCACTCCACCGGCCGAGTATTTTCAAGAAATTGCCAGGATTGTGCGCCAGCATGGTGGGCTTTTCATAAGTGATGAAGTGCAAACTGGCTTTGGTCGCACTGGCAAACACTGGTTTGGTATCGAGCACTGGGGAATCGAACCAGACATTATCACGTGCGCAAAGGCGATGGCTAATGGCACGCCGGTCGGTGCCACGGTGACCACTCCTGAAATTGCAGCGGCGATCACAGGAGCGCAAATCTCGACCTTCGGCGGAAATCCAGTCACTGCAACCGCAGCATTAGCAACGATCGAAGTAATCGAGGAAGAAGGGTTGCTTGAGAATTCAGCTACTCTGGGCCTCGAATTCGCTGACGGTCTTGAACAATTAAAGGCTTCTCACGAAATTGTCGGTGATGTTCGCGGTATGGGACTAATGCAAGCAATTGAATTAGTCCATGATAAGGAAAGCAGACAACCAGCGCCGACCGCTATGAATGCACTCCTTGAAGCAACTCGAGAAAACGGCCTATTAATTGGCAAAGGTGGTTTGTATGGCAACAGTGTTCGCCTCTCGCCACCACTGAATATAACTAAAGCTAACGTAGACGAGGCAATCGATATACTCGATAAATCCTTGTCACACGTCGAACAAGCCGAAACGGGTAACTCCTAACTAGGTTAGCAGGACATTAAGTTGAGAGAATTTACTCGGCTTTCTTTTTATGGTCCAGGAAACTGTTGAAGAAGCGCGGGCACATCTGGCGCGAGCTCGCAATCAACATTGATCCAGTCACCATAGGGATCAAGCAGAAGTGCATGAATCCCAGCTGCCCTTGCTCCAACCACGTCGGCATGATAGAGATCACCTACGTGAAGAGTGGTTTCTGGTGAGGCTCCAGACACGTTGAGTGCGTGTTCAAAAATACGAGGGTCTGGTTTCTCATACCCCACAATACGTGAATCAATCACTGCCTCGAACAAGTCACGCAAGTTTACGGCAGCAATCAACTCTTCGACCGTACCATCAGAATTGCTTACCACAACCAACTGTAGACCACGCTTCTTCAACGCCTCTAGAGTCTCAGGCACTTGAGGTAACAAATTCGACCAGAGTCTCACCCGACCGATCGCGTCGAACGCCTGAACAAGATCATGCGCTACTCTAGCGAGCGACGATTCATTATGGACTGGCTGAGGTGGAAGATTTAACAACATGACGTGTAAGTAGAGCTCAAAAGTGCTTAATGTCTCGGTGGTTCGCTCAGAGCTTAGTGACGCCGAAACAGTTGGTCTAGCAGCTGCTTCTGCACGCCGTAGATCTTGGACATCACAGGCAATCTCATGCCTAGCTAACTCAGCCTTTACTAGTTCGAGATCAAAGGAAACCAATGTATTCCCAACATCGAAAAAGAGAGTCCGAATGGCCCCATAGGGAATGGAATGGCTTGTCAAGAATGTTCTCCTAACCAGCTAAAGACTTAAGCTTACTCGTGCGCTAATGTCTTATCGAAGGAAATTAATACAGCGCTGCTATAATATAAATCAAACTGATGCGTTTAATAGATAATTTCATCGATGGTTCCTGGCAGTCACCAGATTCATCTAACCGAGCACCAAACATCAACCCAGCAGACACAAGGGAAACTATTGCTGAGGCGCCGCTCTCGACTTCAGTCGATGTAGTAAAGGCTGTTAAAGCAGCTGAGCGAGCCTTTCCCGATTGGCGTGCCACACCAGCACCGAAACGAGGGCAGCTGCTGTACCGGGTGCAGCGAAAGATGGAGGAGCGCCGAGATGAGCTTGCAGAGGCGCTAACACGCGAAGAGGGAAAAACACTCGCTGAATCACATGGCGAGGTTCAACGTGCTATCAACGTAGTCGAATTTTTTGCTGGAGAATCGCGCCGGATTAACGGCGAAACAATTCCGTCTGAATTCCCAAACACCTTTTGCTATACCGTACGAGAACCAGTTGGCCCATTAGCGCTTATCACGCCATGGAATTTCCCTATTGCCATCCCCATGTGGAAACTTGCACCTGCAATCGCATGTGGAAATACTGTAGTGCTCAAACCTGCATCTCTAACTCCTCTTTCCGCAGCACTCATCGCTGAGATCTTCAATGAGTGTGACACTCCAGCTGGAGTACTCAACATTGTATATGGGAGTGGCGGCAACGTCGGCGAACCACTTGTCGCACACCCTTCAATTAAGGGCGTTTCATTTACGGGTTCGAACGACGTCGGTGCCAGCCTCTATGAAACAGGGGCTGCACGAGGAATTAAGTGCCAATGTGAAATGGGAGGAAAAAACCCGATTATCGTACTTGACGACGCCGACCTCGAACTGGCAGTCAACAGTGCAGTACAGGGGGCCTACGGCTCAACTGGGCAACGTTGCACCGCCACTAGTCGCGCCGTTGTCGTCGACTCCATTGCTGATACTTTCGTGGAACGCGTTGAAGAACGGGTCAATGCTCTCGTGGTGGGTAACGGTCTTGAGCCAGAAACCGACGTGGGACCTTTGGTAGATAAACAACAGCTTGAGACGGTCCTTGACTTTATCAATATTGGACAACAAGAAGGAGCTCAACTGATTACAGGAGGCAAATTACTTGCCACGGAAATTCACAAGAATGGATTCTTCATCGAACCATCCCTTTTTGACCACGTTACATCAGATATGCGAATCGCACAGGAAGAGATTTTTGGTCCAGTTCTATCGGTCCTCCGAGTACCAGATACAGCAACTGCTCTATCCGTTGCCAACAACGTACGATATGGACTTACCGCCTCGATCTACACACGAGATATTTCCAAGGCATTAACTTTTACGGATAAATTGCAAGCTGGAATCGTACATGTAAACTCTCCAACTGTTGGCGGTGAAGCACATATCCCATTTGGAGGAATGAAGGCGACTGGCGTAGGACTCCGAGAAATGGGTCGTGAGGCTATAGCTTTCTTCACTGAACTGAAAGTGGTCTACTGGGATTACACAGGGTCGGATCGAAAAAGTAACTTATATTAGGTGCGAGGCATCCTGGAAGCCACTTCTTGCACAATATGCACTCCAGAGCTCGAACCGATGCGTGTTGCTCCGGCTCTGAGCATTGCCTGCAATGTGTCGTAATCCCTCACTCCACCAGCAGCCTTCACACCGATCCCGGCGCCAACAGTCTTACGCATTAGTGCTACATCCTCAACAGTTGCACCTCCTAGTCCGAAACCGGTACAAGTCTTTACGAACATCGCACCAACTGTTTTGGCTATCTGACACGCAACAACTTTTTGTTCGTTGGTAAGCAGCGCAGCTTCAATGATCACCTTGCTAATCACATCGTTCTCACGACACACCTGCACTACATTACCGATATCATGTTCGAATGAATTCAAATCGCCAGACCGTAGCACACCTACATTAATGACCGCGTCGACTTCAGACGCACCATCTAGTATGACCCGTTCAGCCTCATGTCGCTTTATGTCCGTTGTATTCGCACCAAATGGAAAACCCACAACAGCACAAACACCAACTTGCGTTGACCGTAATTGTTCGCATGCTAGTTTTACCCACGTTGGGTTAATACAGACGGTCGCAAATTTGAACTCCGCGGCCTCGCGACATAATTGTTCAACACCTGCCTGGGGAGTATCAGGCTTGAGAAGAGTATGATCAATCAGTGCTGCTACGGCACTAGGCGTCATATGGCAGGTAGACTCCAGAACTAACTTTGCTCCAATCTAGAAAGCTTTTCAAGCCGACGATGGTAGTTCGACCCGCGCAACACAACAGCAAGCCAAGCATCTACAATCGCACGTGCTTGCTCAACATTAATCAGACTGGCACCCAAGGTAAGAACGTTCACGTCGTGATTTTCTTGAGCACAAGTCGCGAGTTGCTCGTTCTGCACCATAGCCGCACGTACACCTTTAATCTTATTCGCTGAAATGGCGGAACCAATGCCAGTCTGATCGATCACAATTCCGGCTTCTACTTCACCACGAGCTACTGCCAAAGCAACTGTCGCAGCAACGTCAAGGCAATCTACTTCATCCTTAGCATCGAAAGCACCCAGATCATGTACAGTACGACCTTGACTACGCAGGTAACGGATCAGTTCGGCTTTAAGCGTTACACCCGATTGATCAGCTCCAACGGCCAGCGCACGCACATAATCAGAAACGCTTGGTCCTGTCATTTCTGAACTATCAGCATCTACAGATTCCAGAACCGTAACACGCCTCATTTTCAGCGTGTCACGCGCTAAGGGTGTAACTCGCCCTCCTCGGATTAACTCGACTGTTGAGCCAACATCGAAGACTCGAGCTTCGACTTCTGTGATGATCTGAAAGCGCTTCATCTCGACCTCAGTAATTCAAATCTCCATCACAATAATCTAAGTTGGAACAAGCAACTATATGATACGCTTCGCTGCTAATCCTGAGAAGCAGCTCATGTCATACAAGCTGATCGACGCACCACTACTAACGGCAGACCAAATACGCACACGTGTATATGAACTCGCGCAAGCCCTTGAATCAACTACTAATGAACCATTGCACCTTGTTGCAGTGCTCAAGGGAAGC
>Ga0310124_10001699_pt1 | contig 15269 bp, 12 predicted proteins | sample CB11b_AW_Bot5_MG_FD_203507 | JGI IMG/M metagenome (GOLD analysis project Ga0310124, IMG submission 203507) | Marine microbial communities from Western Arctic Ocean, Canada - CB11b_AW_Bot5 | ecosystem: Environmental > Aquatic > Marine > Oceanic | place: Canada: Western Arctic Ocean | collected...
GAGCAATCACAGCAACCACCTATGTTCAAATGATGCCACACACCGCTGCGGTCAACGTAGGATTGTTCTTTGGCCTGCGCGGTCGTGTGATTCCCACCAGCAGTGCTTGCACTTCAGGAAGCCAAGCCATTGGTTACGCCTATGAAGCAATTAAACACGGCTACCAAACCGTGATGGTTGCGGGTGGTGGTGAAGAGCTATGCCCAACTGAGTCTGCCGTTTTCGATACCCTTTTTGCTACCAGTTTAAAAAACGACACGCCAGAGAAGTCCCCTAGTCCTTACGACAGTGAGCGCGATGGCCTCGTTATCGGTGAAGGCGCAGGTACACTTGTTCTTGAAGAGTATGAACATGCTGTGGCTCGTGGCGCAAAGATCTACGCTGAGATCATCGGTTTTGCCAGCAACTGCGATGCAGCTCATGTGACTCAACCTCAGATGGAAACCATGCAAATCTGTATGGAGAAAGCGCTGAAAGATGCACAGCTTCCTGCTGAAAAAATTGGTTATGTTTCGGCGCACGGAACGGCAACAGATAAAGGCGATATTGCAGAAAGTAATGCGACCGCGAACATCTTTGGTGAAGTGCCAATCAGTTCATTGAAAAGCTACTTTGGTCATACGCTGGGTGCGTGTGGTGCGATTGAAGCTTGGTTAAGCCTAGAGATGATGCATTCAGGCTGGTTCAGCCCAACATTGAACCTTGAGAACATCGACGAACGCTGCGGCAAGCTTGATTACATCACGGGCTCAGGTCGCGAATTGGATGTTGAATATCTGATGAGCAACAACTTTGCCTTTGGCGGAATTAACACCTCAATCATCTTCAAAAAGATTTAAGCCTATTTATTAGCTAAAACTCGAGACAAATAAAAAGGGTCAATAACCAAGTTACTGACCCTTTTTTGAATCTAGCAAAAGCTCAATTAAGCGTTAGCTTCACGCTCTGCGATGAACTCAAGAGCCATCTTGATGCGAGCGATTACGCGCTCTTTACCAACAAGCTCCATCACAGCATCAACAGAAGGAGACTGACCGCCACCTGTTACTGCTACGCGAAGTGGCATGCCGATTTTACCCATACCGATCTCTAGCTCTTCACATACTGCTGCAATCACACCATCTTTGATGTTTGCTGTAGTGAACTCTTCAAGTGCTTCAACCTTAGCAAGAGCAAGCTCTAGCGGGCCTTTAGCAACACCACGTAGGTGCTTCTTCGCTGCGCCAGCTTCAAACTCAGAGAAATCTTCGTAGAAGTAGCGAGATTGCTCAGCAAGTTCGATAAGCGTGTTACAACGCTCGCCAACTAGCTTGATCACTTCAGTGATAGCTGGGCCGTTTGTTGTATCGATCTTTTGTGCATCTAGGTGCCATTGCAGGTATTTTGCAACGTACTCAGGCTCAGAAGTCTTGATGTAGTGGTTGTTCAACCAAAGTAGTTTTTCAGTGTTGAATGCAGATGCAGACTTGCTGATTGCGTTCAGGCTGAAGAATTCAATCATCTCTTCTTGAGAGAAGATCTCTTGGTCACCGTGAGACCAACCTAAACGAACTAGGTAGTTGTTTAGTGCGTTTGGTAGGTAACCTTCATCGCGGTATTGCATTACTGATACAGCACCGTGACGCTTAGAAAGTTTCGCACCGTCATCACCAAGAATCATTGCACAGTGAGCGAAAGTTGGAACTGGCGCGCCTAGTGCTTCATAGATGTTGATTTGACGAGGTGTGTTGTTGATGTGGTCTTCACCGCGAACAACGTGTGTAATACCCATATCCCAGTCATCCACTACAACTACGAAGTTGTAAGTTGGAGCACCGTCTGTACGACGAATGATTAGGTCATCAAGTTGGCTGTTAGAAATTTCAATGCGACCACGAATTTGGTCATCAAATACTACGCTGCCTTCTTTAGGGTTACGGAAACGGATAACGCACGCATCACCTTCTTTTGCTACCTCGTTTGCTGCAACAATTTTAGGGTGGTTCGCATCGTAACGAGCCATTTCTTTGTTTTCTTCTTGTACTGCACGAATCTCATCAAGCAGTTCTTTAGACGCGTAACATTTGAATGCTTTGTCTTCAGCAAGTAGCTTATCAACCATTTCGTTGTAACGGTCAAAACGCTTAGACTGGTAGTAAGGACCTTCATCCCATTCCATACCCATCCATTGCATGCCTTCTAGAATTGCATCAACCGCTTCTTGAGAGTTACGCTCAAGGTCCGTGTCTTCGATACGCAGAACGAATTCACCACCTTGATTCTTAGCGAATAGCCAAGAGTAAAGTGCAGTACGTGCACCACCAACGTGAAGATAGCCAGTTGGGCTAGGAGCAAAACGAGTTTTAACCGTCATTTAAATACCTTGATTATGTAGGTGATTCTTTTAGTGATTGCCATTGCAAAGCCTGCAACAGAAAAATATCACTAAATTTTGGGCGCTATTTTATCACCACCGCTTAAATCTACAATCAGTAGTGAATGATTAATGTGCTGATCTTGTACGAAAGCTACCGTAGAAGGAGAAAACCAATAGCTCAAGTCCATGTCATATGCTCTAAAAAGATAAATTCTCGCCACGCTCGCGATAAACCTCATCCATTCCATCACTCAATATTCTAGCAAATATCAAATTCTTGAATTTATGTTTGACCTTACCCTTACGGTAAGGTTTATGTTGGGCGTAGATGAGAATTGGAGTATCGATATGAAGCATTACACCACCGCACTCAACGGCCTAAATTGCATGGGTTGCGCGAAGAAAGTCCGCACACTGTTTGATGGTCTCGGTAATACGAAGATCAACGACATATCGCCGACGTACATCGATATTTCTACTCCTTTTAGTTACGTTGAACTCAACGAACAACTAGCGACGCTTGGTTATAGCATGGGTAATAAACTGCACTTTTCGCTATCTGGTCTTAGCTGCGGTAAGTGCGTGAGCAAACTGACTCAAGCACTTGAACAAACCGAGCAAGCCTCAAATCTAAACGTCACCAAACATGAATTGTCGTTGGTTACTCTGCTTGCAGAATCAGAGGTTATTGAGCTAGTCGAAAGCCTGAGTTATCACGCAGTTCCCTACTCTGAAGCCAATGACCTTTTATCTAATTCAGATTCAGATTCAGATTCAGATTCAGAAGAAAATAAAAAACCAACGCCAGTGGAACCGACACAAACTAAGCCTGCTGCTAGCCAATATACCTATCACCTTGTTCTTGAGGGAATGACGTGTGCGAGTTGTGTTTCTTCGGTAGAGAAAGCGCTGAAAAAGAATGAGTTCGTCGACCAAGCTCAGATCAACCTCGCTGAACAGACAGCCTTGGTCTTCACCTCTAAAACACGTGACGTCATCGAAAACGCTCTAATAGAATCGGTGAAAGCCGCTGGTTACGGCGCCGAGTTCGTTGATGACGCAGCAACTCAACAACAAAAACAGCGAGAACAACAACTTCGTACCCAAAAAGCTTTCCTAAAGAATTCAGTAAGCGCGCTGTTTATCGGTGCTCCGCTGATGGCGTGGGGTCTGTTCGGTGGCAGCATGACCATTGCTACATCTAACGACCAATTAGCGTGGGGATTAGTTGGTGTGGTCTGTTTGATACTGCTTGCGACTTCAGGACGCAGCTTCTTCACTAACGCTTGGCAGTCTCTCATGCATAAGCGTGCAACGATGGATACGTTAGTTGCTTTAGGTACGGGCGCTGCATGGTTCTATTCAATGCTGGTTGTGCTGATTCCATCATGGTTCCCAGAACCATCGCGTCATGTCTATTTTGAAGCAAGTGCAATGATTGTCGGCCTTATTTCTTTAGGGCATTACATTGAAGCCAAAGCCAAAGCACGCACCACGAAATCTTTACAGGCACTGATTAACTTACAGCCTCAAACAGCGGTAGTTATTGTCGATGATAAAGAACAAACCATTGCCGTAGAAGCCATTCAGGTCGGTATGCAGGTACGTGTTAAACCCGGAGAGAAAGTTCCGGTTGATGGTGTCGTGGCAGCGGGTGAATCTTATATCGATGAATCGATGCTGACTGGCGAACCGCTTCCCAACGTCAAAACAATTAATGATGGCGTGTCTGCGGGCACTATTAATGGTGATGGTAGTTTAATCATTGAAGCAACTGGAATTGGCTCAAGTACCATGTTGGCTCGAATCATTCAGATGGTTCGCCAAGCACAAAGCAGCAAACCTGCGATTGCCAAACTTGCCGACTCTATCTCTGCCGTTTTTGTTCCGGTCGTCGTCGCAATCGCAGCCGTTGCCGCCTTAGTTTGGTTTTTCTTTGGCCCACAGCCAAGCGCGAGCTACATGCTCGTAGTATCAACCACAGTACTGATTATCGCCTGTCCATGTGCGTTAGGCCTAGCAACGCCACTGTCGATTACTGTTGGCGTGGGTAAAGCGGCTGAGTTTGGCGTTCTTATTAAAGATGCGGATGTATTGCAGTCTGCCAGCAAGATCGATGCTGTTGTGTTTGATAAAACAGGTACGTTGACCCAAGGCAAACCAACCGTTCAACAGGCCTTTTACTCTAATCTAACGGAGCAAGAGTTACTGGCTTATGCATATTCGGTAGAGGTGGGATCTGAGCATCCACTCGCCAAAGCCGTTTGCCAATACGCAGAGAACCTACAAGTTTCAGTACGACCTCATAGCGAGTTCGAAAACCAACGAGGGCTTGGCGTACAGGCAACAATTAACGGCAAGAACGTGCAAGTTGGCTCGCTTAAATACCTAACCCAGTTAGGCATCAATACTGAGATTGGCGCGGATTTTATCGAACTTTGCCGCTCGCAAGCGTGGACGCCTATTTTCATTGTGATTGACCAAAAACTCGAAGGCATATTGGGCATTTCAGACGCATTAAAAATAGATAGCAAACAAGCCATTGCTCAACTAAAATCCGCCGGAATTCACACCGTGCTATTAACAGGCGACAACGATTCTGTTGCTCAAGCGATTGGTAAAAGTGTCGGTATCGACGAGGTTATCTCGGAGGTGCTTCCAGAGCAGAAAGCTCAGCATATTGTTCAGCTTCAACAGCAATATAAGAGTGTTGCTATGGTCGGAGACGGTATTAACGATGCACCAGCTCTTGCTCAAGCAGATATAGGAATCGCAATGGGCAGTGGCAGTGATATCGCGATTGAAAGTGCGCAAATGACGCTACTCAACTCATCGCCATTATCAGTAAGCAATGCGATCGAGTTGTCCCAAGCGACCGTAAGAAATATGAAGCAAAACCTGTTTGGTGCCTTCATCTATAACTCGCTTGGTATTCCTATCGCAGCCGGTGTGCTCTACCCATTTTTCGGATTTCTGCTTAGTCCTGTCGTTGCAGGCGCTGCGATGGCGATGTCGTCAATTACGGTAGTAAGCAATGCCAACAGATTAAGACTTTTCAAACCCACACATTCTAATATCAACAAAAACCATATTCATGAGGTTAACCATGATTCGTAAAATTATGACTCTTACAGCACTCGCTGCAATTTCAGGACAAGCTCTCGCGACTGATGTTCTAAACCATAAGTCTCCATACTGTGGCTGCTGCACAGAATGGACAGAACATATGCGAGATGCTGGGTTCGATGTTACAGAGAAGCTCCACGATGATATGAATCCAATAAAGCAGAAGTTAGGGGTAACGCAAAAACTAGCCTCTTGCCACACTGCAGAGATCGACGGTTACGTATTTGAAGGGCACATTCCAGCAGAGGACGTTAAAGCCTTTTTAGAAAACCCACCACGCAATGCGATTGGCTTAGCGGTTCCAGGTATGCCAATGGGCTCACCAGGCATGGAGTATGGCGATAAGAAAGACGAGTATTCTGTGTATGCGTTTAATGAAGAAGGTCAGGTGTTTGAGTACCGTCATTACAACGGAAAATAAAGCTTAACTAGACCAACGCAAAGCAATAAAAAGAAGTCATAAAAATAGAGCCTAGCATGAGTAAACCCAAGACTGTGGTTTACTTGCTAGGCTCTTTGCTTTTGGACAGTAAAGCAAATCTTGTCGCGGCACCAACCGGGCTGTTAGTGCCGCTATATTTCTCCTCGCTAATTGGCTAAGAAGCTATTGAGCAAAAAGCTATTTAACAAAAAAGCTATTTAGCGAAGAAGCTCACTCGGCTAATAATCTAATAGACTAAGCAGCTAAGTGAATCGGCTTAGAAGCCGTAAGAAGCACCGAATACGAATGCGTTGTTCTGCTTAGAATCGCCGTTTGCGAAATCTACGCCGTTAGCTTGGCTACGGAACTCAAAGTAAGGTTGAACACCTTGACGAGTCCATGTAGCACGTAACTCATGATCCATCGCTTCAGCATCAATCATGTATACGTTGTTGTAGCTAAGTGCTAGGTCAGCATTCACTGTGTAACCAATGCGGTTATCCATGCGGTAATCTGTATCAGCATTAGCAGAAGTATCATCGATGTGTGCACGAGTACGGTTGCTAATAGAAATACCGTTATCGAAGTTGTAGCCGATCTTAACTAATGGACGGAACTGAATACTCTCACCCGCAGAGAATAGGTGTTGGTAACCAGCAGCAACCCATAATTTGTCAGTAATGTTGAAAGATTGCTCACCACCGACAGTGATGCCTGGAGTAGTATTACCTGCACCGCCATTTTCAGATTCAAGTTTGCCAAGTTGGATGCCATCAAACTCAGAATAAACCGTGAAGCCGCCTAGAGAGTTGTCAAACGTGTGACCAGCTTCTAGCGTAGAAGTCATATCAGAACCGTGGATACGGCCATCGTCATGAATTTGGATGTTACCTGTAACGTAAGAAGAACCAGCAAAAGCACTAGAAGCAAAAGCAAGAGAAAGTGCACTTAGAGCGATAATTTTTTTCATAGTAAACTGCCTTAGTTTGATTTTTTCAGCGGCACATCTTCGGTACATCATTCACCTTCACCGCTTGAGTAGTTAGTTGCCTCCCTGGCGTGAAATCTATGTTGCTCGAATTAATTTGCGTTTCAAAATAAAAGAATGAGCAGAGTGATCTCTCTCACTATCAAAAAAGAACAAGTTATTTAACACATTAAAATCAGTCACTTAAAAACATAAAAATTGATAAAAAACTCAAGATTAAAAAACGAACAGATCAGGATCACATTATTTTACGATGCGAAATTAGATTTAGTTGGTTGAATCACACCTGATTTAGAGTTTTTGATGAGAGACTTATTTTTTGAAGAGAATAATGAGAAGCGCGTCACTTTTGCGATGGAACTCACCTTATGTACATTGTTGACGATATACATAAAGGCTATTTCTATATGTTTCAGTTTAAGAGAAGTAGCTAACTTGATTTGGACGAAAAAAAAGCTCCCACTCTTATCTGAATCAGATAAAAGCTAGGGAGCTCTTCTATTAATGTTGCTTGTCGATTATTTTACCAAAGTTACTCGACTTACTTTCTCGCCACTTTCAGAGATAGAGCGGATGTACGTTTCACCAGAAACCGAAGGACGTTGCTGCTCATCATAAGTCAGCCAGTTTTCACCATCAGCAGAGTATTGAAGCTCTACACCTGGGAATTGAACGTTCATCGCTAGCTTACCATCAACAACCTGAGCACCCGGAACTGGTAGTCGGTAATCAATACCCGCTTTCTCGAGCTTAGCCAGCTCACGTTGACCAACAATATTCGCGAAGCGATTAAAGTCGCTGTTTAGAGCCTGCTTATTCACTAAGTCAGTATCTTGAGAGTACTCAACGCCCACTTTGTAGTCGTTTTCCCAATCGGCTCGGTGCCATGCACGCTCAGCTGCTGCAAGAACACGAGGGAACACCATGTATTCATACTGCTCGTCAGTACGTACAGTTTCAGACCAAAGCTGCGCTGACAAACCGTAGAAAGGTTTCGCTTCAATCTCACCTTTACCACTGAAGCCATTGCCGTCACGGTCTAGTGACGTTTCTGCATTTTGTGGCATGTTCTCTGGAGCAAAGCCAAACATCTTACGAGTATCGGTTGCACGCGTAGCCCAGTAGTAACCACGTTCTGCTGCATCTACTTCGTATGGCATATCCATATATACGTAATCTGGGTTAGAAACAATTACGTCATAGCCTTTCGCAGACCAGTCGTAAACTGATGAAGTGCCACCCCAGTAAAGAACATCCCAGAAGTTAACGCGCGTACTTTCTGTTGCAAATGCTTCTTCACCTTCGCTGTATTTCAGGCCATCTTGCCACGCTTGGAAGTGTGGAATACCCTTCTCAGCAACAATCTTAGACACCTCTTCTGCAAAATGGCTTGGCAGGTGACCGAAATCGCTTACTGTACCGTCAGCAATTAATTTCTGACATTGTGGAGACTGTTGGAACGGCTTATCTTGCTTAGATAAGTCAATGTTACCTTTCCATGCCACTTTGTCTTCTGCATTAATATCTTGTAAGCCAGCGCCTAACTTAATGTTTTTCGCTTCATCGCCACCAAAGTGCCAAGTCGTTAGCGGAACACCCGCTTCTTGGTGCATTGCTGCCACTTCAGAGATCACTTTATCAACAAAGTGAGTCGACGATTCCATACATGGGTTAATGAAGCTTTGCTTATCGTAGAACTGAACAGTAGTCACGTTCGATGTATCTTGTGGATCCATCAAGCGATATTCACTTGCTTCAGCTTCTTTGCCTTCCGCCATTAGGCGAGTGTAACGAGCTTCCATTGATACCACAGCAGAACGAGCGTGTGCCGGCATATCAATTTCTGGAATTACTTCGATGCTGCGCGCTTTTGCGTAGCTTAAGATCTCGACGTAATCCGCTTTACTAAAGAAACCTGAGCCAAAGTTGTCTGTTGTTGGACCCGAACCTAGCTGAGGCAGTAAACAGCTTTGCTCTTCCAAATCAAAACAACGATTAGACCCTACATCCGTTAGCTCTGGTAAACCCGGGATTTCTAAACGCCAGCCTTCATCATCCGTTAAGTGAAGGTGCAGTTTGTTCATCTTGTAGGCTGCCATTTGATCTAGCGTGGCTAGGATGGCATCTTTTGAATGGAAGTTTCGAGCAACATCCACCATCACACCACGGTAATCAAAGCGTGGTGCATCTTTGATCGACAGTTGTGGTAGTGATTCAGCATTCTGACTGTCTATTAGGCCAAAAATAGACTGAACTGCGTAGAAAGCACCTGTTTTATCAAACGCTTTAATCACAATCCCCTCTTCCGAGATGCTTAGTTCATAAGCGCCAGATTTCGCTAAATCACCCGTAAATTGAGTAGGAACAACAGCAACACTAACAGGTAGGTCGCCACTCACATCTACGTTTACCACATCTGCACGTTCTTCAATTGCAGCGAACTGCTCAGCATCGAATACGTCTTTAGGTAGGGCAATACCACCAGCAATGCTCACTGAACCTTCGCCCGCTTCTACCGACATTGGCGTTGGTAGTAAAGTGGTTGATACATCTTGCGTTGCCAGATCAGCATTCTTTTCAAAGCGAGTAACCGCTGTTGCCATGACATTGTTGTCATCAGGTGTACGCTTAAGGTTGTTTCCTTCCAAACCGGTTACGAACGACGCGACATCTTCCGTATTTAATGAAGCAATCATCTTAGGTTCAGCATTTGGCGCCGTTACAAATGCACCCGGCATAAAGTCGGTTTCAAACAGTTGCCAGTATTCACTTGTTAGTGGAAGAATCACTTCTTCACCAGCGGCAAAACCATCGAACTTATCTGTAGGTTCTAGTTTGTGTAGGTCGCCTGTTACACGAGTGATTTTAAACTGCTCATTATCAACATCTAAGATAAGGCGAATACTGTGGAAGTAGATAGTCCAATCTTTCGAATCGATCGCTTCACCGTCATTGGTCAGAGTCATGTTCACTTTGTTACATGATGCCCACTCTGCGCCTAAATCCTGACAAGCCATGCCTTCGTTTGCGCCGTGGTTCGTCAAAATTTCGTATTGCACATCTAGGTTATCAGCCAGTGCATTCACCACCTTTTGTTCTGGTGCTTGTGTTACCGCACAACCCGTTAAACCAGCCAGTACTGCTACAGATAGTAAGTTTCTCTTCAACATCGTATTCACCCATAAATTTAAAAAATTGAGTTAGAAGCAAAATAGAACGCTTCAAAAGTTAGATAAACTATATGGTCTTATTTTTCGCCGTGAATTAAATCAAGTTAATAAAGTGATCGACTTCAAATCTAAAAAATATTGATAAAATTAACCTGATTAAAATCATCAGGTTACCGATATCGACAGTTCCGTCAGTTTTATTTTGACGTAATATTTGAGAATTGAATCACAATCTTTTGAAAGGATTTCATAAAATCGTGTCGTTGTTACTGAGAAAGGTTTAAGAGTTTGTTGGTGTTGTTATACTTTTCGTACAAACAACGTGACATCGTTCTCAAAAAAAACCGTTAAAAAACACCGTCAAAATCGATTTTAACGAGTTTAAGACTTCCTAAAGGAGCTCCCTTTGCGCCCATTCTTATACATGGTTTTATTCGTTCTCGCTTTTTCAGCTAGGCAAGCGGTCGCCGAGCCCCTTTATTGGCAAGCAAAAAAGGATGAACTGACACTCACTATCTTAGGTTCCGTGCACGTTGGGGACGAGAGTATGTACCCACTTCCTTCAGCGATCACCGACGCGCTAAAAAACAGTGATGGGTTAGTTATCGAAACGGATATCAGAAAGTCTGATGGCGTAGTATATCCCCACAACAAACTCACCACAGCCGATGTGCTCAATGAAGAACAACTGCAATTATTAACCGACATATCAAAATCGTTGGAGATGCCGACGCAACAACTACTCAGCTCACCGCCTTGGGCGACTTCTCTCTCCATACAGATGCAGCAGCTAAAAAACCTTGGTTATGGCTCCGCCGGCGGCGTTGATGCGACGCTAGCTTACAAAGCGACTATCCAAGATGTTCCGGTTATCAGTTTAGAACCACTACAATTCCAAATAGACCTGATGACAAAACAAAAGGATGACGGTAAGGAATGGTTAGTCAGTAGCCTTGAGGAATTTGACCAAACTGATCGTGTGGTTCATTGCCTAATTGAAAGCTGGAAAGCGGGTGATTTAGCGAAGCTGGAAGCCTTCGCAGAGCTGTCTGAGATGTCGCTTGAACTCGAGAAAGCATTCTTAACTGATCGCAATATCGACTGGGCAAACAAGCTATCCGCCAATGATTGGAAACTCGATTCAAATGGGAATTATTTGATCGTGGTTGGCGCCTTGCACCTAGTTGGCGAAGGTAACCTTTTACAGTTGTTAAAAGAGAAAGGTTTTAATGTCACTCAACAATCACAAAGCCAACAGGCTCAGTGTCAATTTGAGGTTAGTGACGACAACTAACTAAATTCGGGACCATGACCTTCTCATAATATAACCATTACCTAATAACAGAATCATTACATTTAATAGCACCATAACGGTGCTATTATCTTTCGCTCTTTTTATACACGGTGTTGTTCTCATGAAACCAGTACTCTTCGCTTTACCTTTAGCCATCGCGATCCTGATGCCCAGGGCAGCGTCTGCCAAAGAAACTTGTACCATCGAACAGTTTCAAGCCATCGACATTCAGCCTGATACAAAAGGCGGCGTGCTAGATAAAGAAAGCGGACAGTTTTTGATTACTGAAAAGCCACCCATGCGATGCGCGAATATTACTTTCACGACGTCTACGACACGCAACCGTATCGCAAGCCAAATGAATGGTAATTTTGAAGCAAGCTTTTACGATGGCAAGACAGGTAACTCTCACTCGGTGACTTTTAACGAAGATGAAGTACAGGCAGGCTACATTCGAATTGGTCCAAATAACCCTGTTGAAGCTTATGTTTGCTTTGTTACCTCAGAGACGCCAATCAAGAACATCACTTGTGATGTGAAGTAAACAGATTTGGGACGGGCTTATTGAGTCAATCCTTTTCTCTATGCGGGATGTTTAGAACAACAAGAGATTCCCGACTCGCTCCTTCGTCACTCTAGGGAATGACGCACATACCAAAATGCAAAAAAGTCGTAGCCCTTCTCTATAATAAATGGTCTACGGCTTCTTTAATGTGGCGTTGAAGAGCTTATTTTGAACATCAGGCGAACCCGTTGACCAAGTGATTATCTTTATCCTGAAATGCAAAAAAGGCTTCTCATTTCTGAGAAGCCTTTTTCTTAATGTGGTCGGTGAAGAGGGATTCGAACCCCCGACCCTCTGGTCCCAAACCAGATGCGCTACCAAGCTGCGCTATTCACCGAGATATCTAACTGGCTGATTGCCTGTCGATGAAGCGTATAATACGGATTCTGAATTTATGCGCAAGAGCTTTTTTCACTCTTTTTTACAATATCGAATCGTTCGAACAAAAGACGTACAACCTAACGGCTAATGTGACGAAAAACACACACTCAACAACAAGTATTTAACTTATGAAACAGGATTGATCCAGATCAGTGAATTGATAACGCTACTTAATACACTAAGCCATGTCATATAACTTTGAGGTATACACATGGACTTTTGGCTAGAACTCCTATTTGGTAATGCAGTGGGGCTATCTTCAATGATAGTAATATTCGGGGCTCTGGGTCTCATGATGTTCTATGGAGGCTTCTTCATCTACAAAGTTATGACTGAAAAATCTCCTCACTAGAATCGCTCAGCCTAAGTCATCTACTTTTAAGTATCATTTTCTTTGGGTGGATGTAAAAACGCTTTGCACCGGAGCAGACTTATTGTCTTCTCCGGTTTTTTCATTTTTAAACCCGGCCTCAACTTAGGTATACTTACCCTATCCTTCTCCAACTTGAGATACACACTATGTCTCATGATGACGACTTAGATCTATTCCAAGAAATGATGGGCGATGTTAAACGTATCGACCATGACACCGCCGAACACCAGAAAGTACACCTAGTCACAGAATCTCACCTTGCTAAGCGTGAAGCCGCTATGTGGCTGTCTGATGACGAGAAAGACTACTTATCATTAGACTACTCACCAATGATCAAGCCAGACGACGTCATTGCTTACAAGAAAGATGGTGTACAAGAAGGCGTATATAAAAAGCTGCGCTTAGGCAAATACCCTATTCAGGCCAAACTCGACCTTCATAGGAAAACACTGAAAGACGCTCGTAACGAAGTACTCTCATTTTTACGCCAGTGTTTAAGAATGGATGTTCGCACCGTTATCATTGTTCACGGTAAAGGTGAGCGCTCGAACCCACCAGCAATGATGAAAAGCTACGTGGCGAATTGGCTCACGCAAATTAACGACGTTCAATGTGTTCATTCTGCTCAGCAATTTCATGGTGGTACTGGCGCAGTCTACGTTATGCTCAGAAAGAGTAATGAGAAAAAGCTAGAGAACAGAGAGCGCCATCAAAAACGCACCAGTTAACTGGTTGAAACAGATAAGTACACTGATAGCGAGTTGCATCAAGATCGATATTTCGTGCCTAGACTCACACCAAGTGCTAAAATTGTCCTCAGTTAACGAATCCCAACTCAAAGCAACTATCCAAAGGTTGCTTTTTGTTTATCTATATTTCCGTTGTGAAACGCTAAGAGAATATCATGTCACAAGAATCCCAAGCTAAACGCCTTAATAAATACATCAGTGAAACTGGTTTTTGCTCACGCCGCGAAGCCGACAAACTCATTGATGCAGGCCGAGTTACTATTAACGGTAAGATCCCTGAAATGGGTACTAAAGTCTTGCCCGGTGATGATGTTGAGATCGACAATAAACCTGTTCGCTCAAAAGAGAAGCCGATCTACATTGCTCTTAATAAACCAACAGGCATCACCTGTACTACTGAACGTGATATTCCTGGCAACATCGTCGACTTTATCGGCCACCACAAACGTATTTTCCCTATTGGTCGTCTAGATAAGCCTTCTGATGGTCTTATCTTCTTGACCAACGATGGCGACATCGTAAACAAAATCCTACGTGCCGGTAACAACCACGAGAAAGAATACGTGGTGCGTGTAGATAAGCCGATTACGACTGAGTTCTTGAAGCAAATGGGCGCTGGCGTTCATATTCTCGATACTGTTACCTTGCCATGTAAGGTCGAGAAAGAAACCAAATTTTCGTTCCGAATCACACTAACGCAAGGCCTTAACCGCCAAATTCGCCGTATGTGTGAAGCATTAGGTTACGAGGTATTTAAGCTGCGCCGTGTTCGTATTATGAACATCTCATTAGACGGCATTCCTAACGGGAAATGGCGCTACCTGAGCGACGAAGAGATCACTGAAATTTTAGCGATGTGTGAAGGCTCTGTAAGTACTGAAGATGCATCAAAAATGAACGCGAAAGGTCAACGCATTCGCAAAGCGACAGACGCAAAACTTTTTGATAGCCGTGAAGAAAACCAAACTTCCACAGCGCGCCGTAATCAAAACGAGAACCGTACTCGCACCTATCGCGGTAATAATGCGGATGAATTCCGTCATGCGCCTAACTCGAAACGTGGCCGTAACTCATCGAATGGTGAAAGCGGTGGCAATACCGAGAACTGGAAATCAAACTCTCGTTCAGAGCGTTCTAATTCAGATAGAAACAGTTCGGATCACACCCGCACAGATCGCAACAATAACGATCGTCGAAGCGGTAAGCCTGCACCGAAGCGTGTTGGTGGTACTTTAGGTCTGAAGAAGTAGTCATAATTCGTCCTCAATGTACAAGCACATTTCAGGATAGACACTCAATATAAAAGCGCCCGCTAGGTTAATCTAGCGGGCGTTTTTGTTTGTCATTCGGTAGTTGTATCATCATGACAACGACAATCTATAAACATAGATCAGCAAACTGACCGCGAGTCAGTAGCGCTAAGTCTTTCGGGTCGAGTTCAATTTCTAGCCCGCGCTTCCCTGCACTCACGCATATCGTTTCAAAATCGGTAGCGCTGGAATGAACAAAGGTAGGCAAGGCTTTTTTCTGACCAAGAGGGCTGATCCCACCCACCACATAACCCGTGGTTTTCTGAGCAATATCAGGATTCGCCATCTCTGCTTTTTTGCCTTTTGCCGCTTTTGCCGCAAGCTTCAAGTTTAGCTTCTGATCAACGGGAATAACGGCAACAGCTAAATCTTTAGCGACGCCATTCAAACAGAACAAAAGCGTTTTAAATACACGTTTGGGATCTTGACCAAGCGCTTCGACAGCCTCTAATCCATAATTCGTGTTATTCGCATCGTGGTGATATTGATGCACGCTATGAGCGATTTTCTTTTTCTTGGCGAGATTGATTGCAGGG
>Ga0310124_10001700_pt1 | contig 15260 bp, 10 predicted proteins | sample CB11b_AW_Bot5_MG_FD_203507 | JGI IMG/M metagenome (GOLD analysis project Ga0310124, IMG submission 203507) | Marine microbial communities from Western Arctic Ocean, Canada - CB11b_AW_Bot5 | ecosystem: Environmental > Aquatic > Marine > Oceanic | place: Canada: Western Arctic Ocean | collected...
CGACTATAGAGCCTGTGGTAGTTACAGCACAGGAAACGACGGCCGGAGATGCTCGTGGACTGGCGACCGAGAACCGGAGTGTTGCCGTCGGGCCGTTCGTGAACATTTCGGGTCAGTCATCTGATGACTGGATTGGCTACGGCATCGCTGAGACGTTGTCAGCCGATTTACGGCAACTGACGACATTATCTGTAATTAGCCGTGACGCACTCGATGAAGAGTTCTCTCTGCTACCAGGTAGGCCTGGTGAGCTCGAACAAGTTGCCCGCGAGATTAGCCAAGAGTTTGGAGTTCGGTGGCTAATTGTTGGCGGGTATCAGCGTATTAATGATCAGGTGCGTATTACTGCACGCATTGTAGAGACAGAAACTGGCCGTATTGAAACTGTCACTAGGGTAGATGGAAGTATCGCAGAGCTTTTCAACCTACAGGATCAGATTGTTGCAGAACTTGGAGAAGGATTTCGTGCCTTAACTAACGTCCCTATGGTGGCAGACGGTGCCATGTTGCCAAACCAAACACCAAGTCGATCTGCTGTCCCAACACCGACCGATGTTACGGGTGGTCTTTCTTTGGATACACCGGGAGCAGCTGGTTTCGGCGTGGCCGAGGGAGCCGGTATTTTAACGGGTCGGCCGACGCTCCGACCAGGCCGAAGCGATGTCCGTCCTGAAATAGACGGACGCCTTGATGACGTCATTTGGCAAGATGCGATTCACATCACGGAGTTTGTCCAGCAAAACCCAGTTGAAGGAGCGCCGGCGACCGAGGATACCGATGTTTGGATCGCCTATGACAGCCAGAATCTGTACATTGCCGTGCACGCGCATTACAGCGACCCAAGTATCATGCGTGCCAATCGTGTTGACCGAGACCAGTCGCTCGAAGATGACAACGTCTCGTTTTATTTTGATACCTTTCTCGATCAACAACGGGCCTATCTCTTTTCAGTGAATGGCTATGGTGTTCAAGGTGACGCGATTGTGAATGCTCGTGGTGGTGGTCGGAGGGGTAATCAACGACGATCGACCGGAAGTTTCGGTGGCTTCCGAGGCGGTATTCCCACTGGTGATAGCTCGTGGGATGCATTATTCAGTAGTAGCGGACAAACGGTTGATGATGGCTACACCGCTGAGGTAGCAATTCCGTTCAAGAGCTTACGCTACCCACAACGCGAACAGGATTCACCCCATCGGTGGGGTTTTCAGATTGTCCGAGAAGTACGTGGCAAAGATGAATTTCAAGTATGGGCACCGATTACGCGGAACGTATCTGGGTTTTTGACACAGGCTGGGTTATTGGAGGGTATGACGAACCTGTCATTGAGTCGTAACCTAGAGATCTTGCCGACGTTTACGGGTGTGCAGTATGGCTCACTTAACCGACAAGGCAACTTTGTTGATGGAGACCCGTCGCCTGAAGGTGGTGTCAATTTGAAATATGGCATCACGTCGAATTTGATTGCCGATTTTACGTACAACCCTGATTTCTCTCAGATTGAGTCAGATCTGCCACAGATTGAAGTTAACCAACGGTTCGCCTTGTTTTATCCTGAGTTACGTCCCTTCTTTCTGGAAGGTGCAGAGATTTTTTCGCCACAGCGTGGCATGGTTACGTTTGTCAATACGCGGACTATCGTCGACCCTGAATTTGGCGGGAAAATTACAGGCAAGGTTGGTAACACGACTGTTGGCTTCATGGTAGCCAATGATGAAGCACCCGGGCGAACTGATAGTTCGACGGATATTGCGTCTGGAGAAAAAGCAAACAATATCGTTGGGCGAGCACGCTACGACTTGTATGCGGAGTCGTATGTTGGGGCCTTGGTGACGCACCGAGAATTTTTGGATAGCCATAGTACTTTGGGTGCGCTCGACGGTAATTTCCGGCTCGGCCAGACGCAGTCGCTGTCGTTTCAAGCGGTTCAAACTGACCATCGTGATCTCGAGCAAGTGGATCGCGAGGGGCAGATGTTTAATCTCTCCTGGCGTTTAACCAACCGGCACTGGACGAGCTTTGTCTCGCTCTATACGTTATCGCCTCACTTCCGTACGGATGTGGGGTTTGTGCGTCGGGTTGACCAAAAGCAAGGGTTTACCTCACTTGGGTACACGTTCAGACCAGAAAGTTGGGTTGTCAGTTGGGGGCCAAGTGTCCGTTATAACTGGAACCACGACTTCAATAACGTCCTTCAGGATGTCGATAAACGAGTGGCATTCAATGCGACGTTTGCGCGCAACATCAGTGTGAACAGCCAGTTTCAAGATGAAATGGAGAGATTCGGCGGCATTAATTTCCAGAAACAGTCAGGTCGTATTGGTGGGCAGATCAGTACAAGCCGCCGGGTGGCGGTCGGTGGGTACTATGAGTATGGCGATTTAGTTCGCTACGTTGAAAATCCGTTCCTTGGCCGGGGAAGCACCGGCAGTTTTTTTGCGGCGCTGCGACCGCTATCGCGGTTTCAGTCCGAGATTAATCTACAGACCACTGATTTCATCGATCCACGAACTGGCGAGGAGCTGGTTTTTGATGTCAAGATTTTACGGGCGCTCAGCACCTATCAGTTTACTGATCGGTTTTTGCTGCGAAATATTTCCGAGTACAACACGTTCGATAAGACGGTTGATCTAAACCTGTTATTTACCTATCGATTGAATGCGGGAACAGCATTTTACATCGGCTACGACGACCATTACCGACAGGCTGATCAGATCTACGGTGACGATATGGATGGCGACGGGATAGACGATCAACTCTTTCCGATGATGACTATGTATCAACAAACCAATCGAGCGGTGTTTACGAAATTTCAGTATCTCTTTCGGTTTTAGTTGTTGCAGTCATACTTTTGAGGCTCCTTATGAACATTCGACGATTCCTGATGGCCTGTTTACTGAGCATGTCTGTGCTACCTGTAAATGCTCAAGATGAAATGCGTTCACCCCAACTCGATAAGCTCACGCTCCCGCCTGGGTTTTCGATAGAGGTGTACGCCGATAATGTTCCGAATGCCAGGCAGATGGCCTTAAGTCCGACCGGCACCGTTTTTGTGAGCACGCGTCAGGCTGGAGACATTTATGCCGTACGGGATGACGACGGAGACCAGTCCGCTGACCAGGTATTTGTGCTGGACAGTGATCTCAATATGCCGAATGGCGTGGCATTTCATGACGGAGACCTCTACGTCGCAGAGATTAATCGGGTCTTACGGTATGACGATATCGAATCACATCTCGACGCGCCGCCCGAGCCAGTTGTTCTGAACGATTCTTTGCCAACGGAGCGAGCCCATGGTTGGAAATTTATTGCATTTGGTCCGGACGGGCGGTTGTATGTGCCTGTGGGGGCACCATGCAACATTTGCTTCCACGAAGATGAGGAGCCACGGTTCGCGACGATTCTCAGTATGGAACCCGATGGTAGCGATGTGCAGATATACGCTCAAGGGATTCGAAACTCGGTTGGATTCGATTGGCATCCGACCAGTGGTGAGTTGTGGTTTACGAACAATGGTCGTGACCGACTGGGAGATACGCAACCGGCAGACACATTGAACCATGCTCCGGAAGCGGGTCTTCATTTCGGGTTTCCGTTCTGTCACCAGGGGAATATTCAAGACCCAGAATTTAATACCCGTCCCTGTAGTGACTTTCGACCGCCTGCCCAAAGACTAGGACCGCATGTGGCCTCGTTGGGAATGGAGTTTTATACAGGAGACATGTTTCCGGCGTCGTATCGGGATCACATTTTTATTGCGGAGCACGGGTCGTGGAATCGTTCTCCGGAAGCCGGTCACACAGGTTATCGGTTGATGGTGGCACGTCTTGATGGTGACCGCGTGACGGGCTATGACATTTTTGCTGAAGGATGGTTGGAAGCAACGAACGAAGCATGGGGGCGGCCAGTTGACGTTGAGGTAATGCCTGACGGCGCCCTCCTGGTTAGTGATGATAGCGTTGGAGCCATTTATCGCATCACCTATTCAAATTAGAACTTGCTACCTGGAGACGTGACGTTCGCGGTTCACGCTGATGATAGTTCGTGCAGTTGTCTGTATCGTCCTGTTCTTGTCACTCTCAGTTCTGTCTGTTGGGGGTAGACAAATCACGCCGGAGTTGATTCGTGCGCGTACCGAGCGCGAATGGATCGTCAAGGCAGACAAGATGCGGCAGCACTTGCTGCCGCTTATGCGGGCGCATGAGATCGATCTCTGGATCATTCTGAGTCGCGAGAACGCACCAGATCCTGCCCTTGAACTGTTTGGTGGATACGGTATTACCGGGTGGTATGGCCATCGGAACGCGTACCTTTTTCATGACGCGGGTGTCGAGGGTCTTGAGACCATGGCGCTGGGTACTCACCTCAGTAATCACCTTGACCGGTTTTATGACACCAAGATTCTTTACGGAGAAGAAGGCTTATCGCCACACCTTCGGCAATATATCGACGAGCGTGATCCAACCAAAATAGCTATTAATCAATCGCGCACGATCAGTATGGCTGATGGTCTGACCGCAGAGTTGAAGGATTACTTAGTGCAAACCATTGGGGAAACGTATTGGGATGCGCTCGTGTCATCAGAACCTTTGCTTGTCGATTATGTCTCGACCAAGACGGAGGCCGAACAGGCGATCCAGCGAGAGGCCAGTCAGGCAACATTTCAAATTTTGCGCCGCGCATTCTCAAATGAGGTTATCCAGCCAAGGCAAACATCGTTACTTGACGTCCATTATTGGATCACCGCGGAATGGAAGCGGCAGGGGTTCGAATTTAATTTTCCGGCCTCGTTAGATCTTCAGCGCCGAGGATCGGAAATGTTGGATGACAGTGATAACCCGGTTATTCAACCGGGAGACCTGCTGCATGTGGATTTTGGTGTTCGGACTTCCGGTCTCGTGGCTGATCAGCAGAAGATGGCGTATGTCTTGCGAGAGGGCGAGACAGAAGCGCCGGCGGGATTACGTGCTGCGTTTGCTCGTTCAGTCAGGATGGCGAACATTCTTATTGATGAATTTCGTGTCGGTCGTACGGGCATTGCAATTAAGACCGCGGCGGAAGCGCGAGCATTGGATGAAGGCATTGACAGTTTGGTCTATTCACACGCGCAGGGTAATTGGGTGCATGACGCGGGCGTGTGGATGATTCATGACTGGCCTGATCGATACGGGGACCATCCCCGATTTCGATTGCGGGCAGGGGAATGGATTTCACTGGAGTTCTCGGTCAGTGAAGCAGTGCCCGAATGGAACGACCAATCTGTGACGATTATGCGCGAGGAAGACACGCTGGTACATCCTGATGGTCAGGTTGAGTACCTGTCGGGCCCTCAACGTGAACTCTGGGTGATTAATTAAAGTCACAGTGGTCGAGATTGTAGGTTTTCAGTTTCCACTGCGGTGCGTTATCGTAAGGGGCTGAGTCGCAGGGTGTGTCCGGCGTTCTTGAGTACACCCTGTAAGGTGAGGTGGCCGAGAGGCTGAAGGCGGCGGTTTGCTAAACCGTTGTAGGGTTTATAGCTCTACCCAGGGTTCGAATCCCTGCCTCACCGCCATTTTTCTTTTGTTCTTCACGAAATCACTCGAATCTTCTCCGTCCTCCTTGAGTTGGCTTCGAAGAGATAGCAGCGAGGAGCATTATTAATTCCACAGAGCACTTTCGCGTAAAAGGGAGTCTTAGAGACGCTGTGCCCCAGGTCGGCCATTTTCGACAACGAATGACGCACGTGTGCTGATCGGACTTCCCCTCCTGGTGACATATTCCAGCACTTGGTAATCGGCCACGCACTGCTCTTCTGTGACTGTGCACCGCACATATCCACGCTGTGCATTGAAAAACTTCACCCAGGGATTTTCGGACAGCATCCCGGCAGTGGAATCTCTTGTGTCAGTTCCATCGCCGCCTGAACTTATGGAAGTTCCAACGAATTCAGTGGCGACAATCGGGGCATTGTCATCTTGGTAGTCCACCTGTAAATCGTTCACCCAGTTTGTATGGATATCACCGGTCAACACGATCGGATTTGCAGGTCGACGCGTGGCAAAGAAGTCCATTAATCGACGACGCGCGACCTCATAACCAGACCAGATGTCCATCCCGAGCATCTCGGCATCACCAGGTAAGCGGTCAACTCGTGCCATCATGATTTGTTGGGGGATGACATTCCAACGGGCTATGGATTGACCTAAGCCATCCAGTAGCCACTGTTCCTGCATGTTTCCCAGTGGAGTCGCGTTCGGATCGAGCATGCCGTCACAGGCCGGACCACTCTGGTCTCCACAAGGTTGGTCCGTTCGATATTGTCGCGTGTCGAGTACGAAAAACGAGGCCAAGGTGCCCCAGCGAAAATCTCGGTATAGCTGCATCTGAGATCCTTGTGGGAGTGACGAGCGACGGAGCGGCATGTGCTCGTAGTACGCCTGGTAGGCAACGGCTCGCCGACGAAGGAATAGCTCAGACGGTAATCCGTCTTCGGAAATGTTGGCTGCGTAATTGTTGTCCACTTCGTGATCATCCCAGGTCACGATCCATGGGAAGGCGGCATGTGCTGCCTGCAGGTCCGCGTCTGTTCGATAGAGGGCGTGTCGATTCCGGTAGTCATTGAGCAATTCGATTTCATCACCTGTATGCGCACGGATGCGGTCGTCGCGACCTGCGTACTCATAGATATAGTCACCAAGGTGAAACACGAGGTCGAGGTCGTCGCGAACGAGATGTTCGTAAGCGGTGAAATAGCCCTGTTCGTAGTGTTGGCATGATGCAAATGCGAAACGGAGACTGGTTGTTGCGTCCTCGTGCGTAGGAAGCGTGCGCGTACGACCGACCGGGCTTTCTTCCGTGCCGATGGTGAAGCGATACCAGTACCAGCGATTTGGATCGAGTGCTTCTACCTCAACATGTACGCTGTGCCCGAGTGCAGAGTGTGCGATAGCCGAGCCGCGTTGAACGGTCGTTTGCATCTGTTCGTCACTTGCGATTTCCCAGGTAACCTCGACATCGTCGCTTGGCATGCCCCCACCGGCGAGTGGTTCTGGGGCAAGACGTGTCCAAAGTACAACGCCGGTTGGCGTAGGGTCCCCTGACGCTACACCCAATGTAAAAGGATAGGAGGAGAATCGTGTTGTTTGGCCGATTGTTGAACTGCTCAGTAGATGTGTTGCAGACAGTCCGATAATTCCCGCACTCCCAGTCAAAAGTGTGCGTCGGTTCAATTCGTGAGTAAGCCATGAGTCGCTCGCCAATCGCTTTGTCATTTAATCTCCTGACGAAATATAGATCAGGTCTTTGGGGATCGGGCAGTTGTCTCAGTATTGCACACCGAATTACCTGAACAACCTGCCGTGGATGTTGTAGGTCTTGAAATGAAATTTCATCGATGTTCGCGTGACGGACTGCTAGTATTGGCGATATGAGATTCGTTACACGTCAAGCTAATTTGATGATGGTTTTGGTGGCATTTTTGTTCGCGATACCGGGGATGGTGGTTCCGGCGCATAGCCAATCTATTCCACAGTATGAGGTCGATCCGTTCTGGCCAAAGTTGCCACTTGGCGATGGGTGGATCACGGGTGGGCTCGGCGGTATGTGTATTGATAGTCGTGACCATGTGTATGTGTTAAATCGACAGAATGTTGTCGAAGCCGACCTTAACGCGGCGACCTTGGCGGCTCCGGTTATTGAATTTGATCCAGTCGGAAATGTTGTTCGCGCTTGGGGTGACCCGGAAGTAATCGGCGACCGGCTTCATGATTGCCATGTCGATTCAGAAGGCCATATTTGGCTCGTTTCTGCTGGTACGGGGGTGCTGCAGAAATATTCAAGTGATGGCAGCCAACTTCTGCAACAGATTGGACAATCTGGGAAATACGATTCCTCGGATGGGACCCGTGAGGGGCAACCGTTGAACTCTGACCAAGCGCAGTTTTTTTTACCAGCCAGTGTCGATGTCGATCCGAGTAATGGAGATATTTACGTGGCTGATGGTGAGACGTCGCGTGGCAATTACCGGGTCGCGGTACTAGATCGCGAGGGGCGTTTCCTTCGCCAGTGGTCGCTCCGTCGTTCGGCGAGCGAACGGGATCTGACGCCGTTGCCTCACTGTCTGCGACTTTCGCATGATGGCTTGGTCTACGTGTGCGATCGGCAGGCTGATCGTATCCAAGTCTTTGATCGCATGGGAACCTTTATGCGGAATATCGATGTGCCGTGGCCAGAAGAAGCACCGCCAGCGGTTCGTCGTGGTACGACGCGTGGAACGGCGGTCGTGATCGCATTTTCATCAGATCCAGCACAACGTTATCTGTTTGTGCTGAATCAGAACAGCGTTATGGTCGATGTGCTCGACCGCCAGTCTGGACATGTCGTGTCGAGTTTTGGTGGGGGGCCGGGTCGTTATGTTAGTCAGTTCACGCTACCGCATGGGATTGGTGTTGATTCGAGTGGGAATGTGTACGTTGCAGAACAAGAAGGGCGACGCATTCAAAAATTTCGCATCGTCCGGCCTTGAGGAGCGACAGTCGCAGTCTGTCTGTGTTCATATGAAACGGTGTTAACGATTTCTTTCGTGAGATGATGCAATGAGAAACTGTGTCGTGTTGGTTTCGGGATTCTGATTGGGGGATTTGATGACACGTCAATATCTTTACACCGCGGGGATCCTTCTTGGAATAGTTGTCGTTTCAATAGTTCCGGTCATTGGGCAAGAAGTGCCACGTATTTCCTCTGGCAAACCGGATTTGCAAGGCGTTTGGGATTTTCGGACGATAACACCGATGGAACGGCCTGAAGATCAGGCGGAGGAGTTTCTTAGTGATGAGGAGGCAGCCAATCTTGACCAGGCTGCTATTGAGCGGGAAACTAACCTGGCGACTCGACCTGCTCGCCGAACAGCGATCGATCCAACTGGAAACGTGGATCGAGGTGTGGACGGTGCGCCAGGGTCGTACAATAATTTTTGGTTCGATCGTGGGACGACAGTGATTTCGACAAAGCGGACGTCACTGGTCATCGACCCTGCGAATGGGCGAATTCCTACTCTGACCGCGGAAGCCAAGAAAAAACGTGATGATTTAGCTGAAGTTCGTAAGAATACTGGTCCACATGAACCCACACCGGGTGGATGGGTTGAGGATCTAGGCTCGAATGGGTTGCAGGTGCGATGCATAGTTGGATTTAATTCTGGACCACCGATGACACCTGGTGGTTACAACAATAATTTCCAGATGTTTCAGACGCCGGATGAGGTCGTCATCTATAACGAGATGAATCACAATCCGCGTGTGATTCCGTTGGACGGCCGGCCGTATACAGGTCTTCGCCAATGGAACGGTGAGTCTCGTGGGCGCTGGGAGGGCGACACACTTGTCATCGAGACAAAAAACTTCCTTCGCGAAACAAGTTTCATGCGCGGTGGAGCTAGTAAAGACCTTGAGATTACAGAACGTTTCACGCGTGAAACGACGGATATTTTGATTTATGAAGTGACGGTTACTGACCCGACGACTTGGATGACCCCGTGGACGTATCAGGTGCCGATGCAGATAAATCCAGATCCGATCTTTGAATACGCCTGCCACGAAGGTAATTATTCAATGGCTGTGCTGCTTGCCGGTGCGCTGGAACAATAGTGTTGTAGTACGGTTGCGAAACACTATTTAAAGCGGAGATGACGAGGATTCTTTTCCTATGTGTGGCGAACTCTGCGCGAAGCCAAATGGCTGAGGGGCTGGCTCGCGTGTATTTCGGAGGGCGAGCAAACGTTCAGAGTGCAGGTTCCGCGCCGACGACAATTAATCCACTTGCCGTAGCGGCCCTTGATGAGCGGGGGATCGATATCAGCGCTCAGGAGTCTACGTGTGTTGACCTCGTCGACCCGGATACAGTTGATATTGTTGTCACGCTCTGTGCTGATGAAGTCTGCCCAGTATTTCTCGGGGAGGCTAGACGGATGCATTGGCCATTACCTGATCCGGCTGCAGCAACAGGATCAGTAGTTGAACAGCTGAGACACTTTCGTGCCATCCGCGACGAGATTGAAAAACATCTCCCACAACTGGATGCGTTCATTGTGTAGTCGCAACACTGCCTAAAAAATATTTTACCGCATCGTGCTTTTTTGATTGGTCATGACAATTGTAGATACTGCTTAGGCCACGTGTAGAATCTATGGGAGAGCGCTCGGTTCTAGGAAAGAAGCCGTGGACCAAGGCGCAACACACTAGCCGATGTTCCTTCCACTGGGTGATGAACCCAATCCTCGCGGTGTACCGATCGCCACATATGCGTTGATCGGTATTAATGTAGCTGTCTATCTATTAGTCACGCTGCCGATGGGGGCTTTGCGTCCTGATCTTGATGACCCGGTTCTGGCTGAGTACGTCCAAGCACTCATGTCTCAACTTGGTGGACGGGTGTCGCTGGATCAATTGCTGGCGCAAGTTACCGCATACGACCTTGTGACGTTTTCATACGGGTTTCGACCAGTCGACCCGGGTCTCCTTACTCTGGTGACATCGATGTTTCTCCACGGTGGGTTTATGCATCTGGTCGGCAATATGCTGTATTTGTGGATTTACGGGGACAATGTTGAGCATCGCCTTGGTTCGGGAAGATTTCTCATTGCCTATCTTGGTACAGGTGCACTCGCGACGTTATTTCATGCGGTGACAGACCTGGGTTCGGTGCTTCCGATGGTTGGTGCATCGGGTGCGATTTCTGGTGTTCTCGGGTTTTACTTTATTTGGTTTCCGCGTAACCGTGTTCGAGTATGGGTCATGTTCTTTCCATTCTTTATGAACATAGTTCATTTCCCCGCTCGATTTGTGCTGGGCGTTTACTTAGTACTCGATAATTTGCTGCCTTTCCTTGCGACCCGTGGCGTCGAAGGCGGAGGAGTTGCCTACGGTGCCCATCTCGGAGGATTTGTTGCCGGATTAGCCTATGCATGGTGGAGCGATCGGCGAGAAGTGGAGCATCAGCCGACTGAGTATGAAGCCCCATCCGTAAGTTCTGATTCGGATCCAAGTTCCATACGGGGCATCCGGCAACGTATTACTGATGGCGCTTATGAAACAGCTGCACCCGATTACTTTCAGCTGAGCTCGGCGCGTACGTCTCGGTTATTGATGCCGGAGGATTCGATCCAATTTGGCAATTGGTTAGCAAACCATCAGCATCCAGATGCAGCTCTAATCGTGTATCAGAGGCATCTTCGAGATTACCCGCTTGGTCCATACTCTGCAGAAGCTCACCTTGGTGCTGGCTTGGTCCAGTTGTATGCGCGCGATCAGCCGACAGCTGCGTATCAACACTTGGTCATGGTGCTTGATGCAGAGCCGCACCCGGACACAGAATCCCATGCAAGAAGTGCACTAGCAGAGATTGCAAGTCGTCAAAAACTTCAGGTCAAGTCCGTGCATTAGGGCGGCAGACTTCTAGTCCTGCGAGATATCGGTTCGGTAAGATAGTCGACGAACTTCCGGTTCCACCAAAGCCCATCTATTTCGTCGTCGGGTGTGGAGAAGCGGTACCGATACAAGAGAAAGCGTACGAAGCGAGGGGCTTGCTCGGAAAAAGGGTTGTGCCCGAGGAGGTTCAGTACCGAGGTTTCATTTTCAAGGATGCGCTGGGCTAGAGGAAAGAGCCAATGGGCATTATCTTGAGGGCTGAGCGCGGCAAACCACATCTGCCAGTCGAGTCGTGGCATGTATGGTTGCACAAAATTTGGTATCTGTGTTTCTTCGCTGGGTTTCCATCTAAATGGGTATTCCTTCCACTCGGTGCCATTGAGGCTTCCTTCGATAACTATTTCTGGGCGCTCGGTTGTCATTGTTCGAAAGAGACCGTAGCTATTAATGGATCGAATTGGAGCAATCCATTCCATGGCAGTGTTTGTCCAGGCTGGCATTGGAGTCGGTCGAACGATTTCACGGACGAAGGAAAGCCCGCTTAATAACGCAAGGAGGGAGATGGTTGCGCCGAGAACATAGCCCGATGGACGTAGAACGCGGTGGTTTTCGGCATGATGTGTTCCAGGAATTGTCGATATAGACCGTGGCAAAACCTTTGCGAGTGTGTGATCGTCAAGCAGGGAGAGATACAGCACCAGGGTCAATAAATTAAAGAATCCATAGTTTCCGCTCAGCGCGATCACGATTTGCAGCAAACAAAGAAAAAAACAACCAATAATTCTGATTTTTCGAAATGTCGGTGGGAACAAAATAACAAATGAAATCACGATCTCAATGACAAACATAAATGCGACCGATGCAACGCCAAACCAGTCAAGAGTGTTGTGGAGGTGCCAGCTGATCCAATTGGGTAGCGGTTGGGTCTCGTAGTGGTATTGCAATGCCGAGAAATTGCGCCATGTGGGATCGCCACTAGTAAGTTTTGTTACGCCGGACAGAAATGTCAGTTTGAAGGCCAGGCCCCAGATAAGCCAACGTGCGGCAATGGCAGGCTGTTTTTTGTACATGCTTGTTCCGTGCAAGCCAAAAGGAGAGTACAAGACGGCGAGTAAACCCGTTTCGAGTAACAGTACGTCCCACTGGAAAGATAGAAACTCTTGCCCGGCAATTGTGAGAGATAGGTACAGCACCCACAGCATGCCAAAGATGGGGATGGGTGCAATGCTGGTCAGAGCGACGGTGGAGAGAATTACACCCAGCCAACAAAGCGAGGTTAGTAGAGCGTCACTCGGGTAAACCCATAGGAGCGTTGGGAGTTGGTAATAGGCTTCTGTGCCCCAGAGTTCAAATGCGCGTTGCAAGTAGAGGTGAATCGGTAGGAGGCCTTCTACGCCGATGAGTCCATGGATCTGTGGTAGCAGTGAACCAAAAGCGATGAAATAGATGACCGCCAATAACTTTAGGAAAAGCCAACGAGACAACACGAAACGGGGTGGTTCATTGACTTCTATCACCGCGGTCTGTTTCATACCCTATAATTGGCTGTAGCCTCACCAAACACACCGTATTGGGACGTCGTTCAATGGTAGGACACGCGGTTCTGGTCCGTGTAATCGGGGTTCGAATCCCTGCGTCCCAGCCATCTTTTCATTACGTGCGCATCGGGTGGTCGAGGGGCACGCCATGGTATGGAATCTTAGTCCAAGGCTATTTGAGGTTCGCGGTTGCCAGAAATGAATACGGTGCGGGTGGGCCTGGGTCGTTCCGGTTTGATGAGAGACGTTGGCTAAGATCCAGCTTGAGCATTGAACGGAATAACGACAGAAATTAGTAGAGGCTGCTCTGTAAAACGTCTGACGACAGTCCAGTCATTCGATTTCATGGGATAACTGGACTGTCGTGTGTTTTGAGAATCAGCCGGTCTTGCCGTTGAGGTTAGGCAAGGTCGAAGCGATCAAGATTCATCACCTTGTTCCATGCAGCTACAAAGTCGCGCACGAAGACGTCCTGAGAGTCGTCACACGCATAAACTTCGGCGATCGCTCGGAGTTGGGAGTTTGAACCGAAGACAAGATCGACGGCGGTGCCGGTCCATGAGAGCTCACCTGTCCGACGGTCGCGTCCCTCGAACACATGCTCGCAGGCGGCGGAGGTTTGCCACCGAGTATTCAGGTCGAGCAGGTTTGTAAAGAAGTCAGTGCTTAGCATGTCCGTCTGCTTGGTAAAAATGCCAAGTTCCGACTGCCCGACATTTGCATTGAGAACGCGCATACCGCCGACGAGAACCGTCATCTCAGGGGCGGTCAGCGTCAGCATGTGCGCCCGATCCACCAACAGTTCCTCCGCCGATCTTCGGTGTCCAACTCCGAGCTGGTGCCAGACCACTCGGCGTTGAGTGTTGTGGCGACCTCCTCCATGCCCCGCTGGTTGCCACCGCTGTCACCAATCAGCACGATGTCGGTGAACCCATGTGCCGCCAAACTGCGCGCGGCGTACTCGACAAGCTTCACGAAGAACTCGTTGGGTAGTGTGATGGTGCCGGCATATCGCATGTGGCCGCTCGGGGGGTCGACATCGCCCTCAGGGACATAGGTCACAACGGGTGCGACGATGGTGTTCCCGAGTCGTCGAGCGATCAAGTCCACCGCATGATCGATGATGAACCTGTGCTTCCCGAGAACCATGTGGGGTCCGTTCTGCTCGGTGCCGGCAGTCGGGATGATTGCAGTGGTCGCACCGTCCTGGATCGCGTCGCGAACCTCCGTCCAGGTCAGCTCCTCCAGAAACACCGTCCGGGGAAACTGGCGCTCCCGCCGGTGCTGCGAGTATGAAGAGAATGCCGCTGATAACGACCACAGAAGCCAATCTAGCCATAGTCAATTCCCTATCCGGAAGCCCCGGCCAGGAACCTGAGAAACGAAGAACCCGAAGCATCACTCGTCGTCCTTCTCAGCCAGCGAGACCCGAATAACCTTCACGTTGTTTCGGACAACCACTGTTGTTCGGTGGGGCCAGGTGCACGGCTCTTAGGTCTGACGTATTTCTGGTATCTGCGGCCGTCGTTCTGATCGTTGCGACGATGGGCACAACCGTCCCACGAGAGTCGAGTTCAGCCGGCTTCCGGAGCCTGGCTTCAAGACTATTCGCTGTGCTGGATCTTAAAAACCGTTGCGGCGAGGGCACCGCCGACGAAGGGACCAACCAGATACAGCCAGAGATCACCGAGGCCACCGCCCCCGAGCATCGCATGGGCCAGGATCGGCCCTGTGCCGACGGCAGGGTTGAACGCGCCCCCGGAGACTGGCCCCCCGGCAAACGCCCCGGCGGCCAAGGTGAAACCGATGGCGAGGCCGTAGAAGGAATTGCCTGACGTCGAGTCCGCGGTCGAAACGTTGAGGATCACGAGCGCCAGCGCAAAGGTATAGAGCACCTCCACCAGTAGCGCGGCGGCTATCGTGGCCTCAGCCGACGGCGCCGGTGCGAACGTCGACCCGAGTATCAGCTGCACGATGACCGTCGCGAGAAACGCACCGGCAAGCTGTGACGCCATGTACGGAGCGACACTCCCGGCGTCGATTTTCCCTCTCATGAAGACGGCAAGGGTCACCGCGGGGTTGTAGTGGGCGCCCGAGATGTGTCCTCCCATATACACCATCACCATCAGGGCGGCGCCGATGGCCAGCGGAGCAAACTCAGTGCCCCCCAGGACGGTGAGACCGATTGTCAAGACCAGAAAGAATGTGCCGATGAATTCCGTTACGTAGTTCTTCATGAGTGGCTCCGTCGGGGCGTTGTGAGCCCGATGATGTCGTTCTTCAATGCATTCAGGTCAAGACTTTTAAATTCCTCGGCGTA
>Ga0310124_10001701_pt1 | contig 15259 bp, 11 predicted proteins | sample CB11b_AW_Bot5_MG_FD_203507 | JGI IMG/M metagenome (GOLD analysis project Ga0310124, IMG submission 203507) | Marine microbial communities from Western Arctic Ocean, Canada - CB11b_AW_Bot5 | ecosystem: Environmental > Aquatic > Marine > Oceanic | place: Canada: Western Arctic Ocean | collected...
TCTGTCGCTGCCGCTCGGATTCCTCCCAGCCCGAACCTCCCGCCTTGTGAGCACCGGTGGCCACGATCAGCGAATCGTAGAGCTGCTCGGCCTCCATCCCCTTGACGTACATGTGGCTGAACAACGGCGACTCGCCCGCCCCGGGATTGTCGACAGCATTGTCGTTCCCCAGCCGGCTCGTCAGGTGGTACGGCTCGGAATTGCAGATCCAGCGGGCCAACTGCTTGACGTCGTAACCGGCCTTGACGAATTCTCGAGACAACCGCTCGAGCAACTCGGGGTGGGTCGAGGGGTTGTGAGGCCCCATGTCGTCCAGCGGCTTGGTAAAACCGTAGCCGAAGAAATGACCCCAGGTCCGGTTGACCATCGCCTTGGCAATCAGCGGGTTGTCGCCGGCCACCATCAGCTTGGCCAGCTCTTTCCGGAGATCGGTCGACGGCTTGGCGTTGACGCGGGTCTCGAAGAACCGCGGCTCGACCATCTGCAACGTACCGGCACGCTGCTCGAAAAAGACCCTCTCCTTGAAATCGGTGAAGACCAGTTCCGAGTAGTCATCGACCATGCGACCGCTCTTGGGATCGTACTTGCGATGATCCACGCGGCGGGCCTGCCGGAAGAAGTTGTTGAATTCCCAGAACTGGTTCTGCTGCCAGTCGTTGAACGGATGGTTGTGACACTGTGTGCACTGGACCTGGATTCCCATGAACAGACGCGTCGTCTTGGCGGTCGCCTGGACACCGTCGTCACGCATGGTCATCTGGGCCAGCAGGTAGTTGACCGCCCCGTTCCGCTCGAAATGACCCTCGGCCGAGACCAGGTCGTAGACCACCTTGTCCCAGGGACGGTTCCGCGCGAACGCCTCGCGGAGAAACTTCCGCATGCCGCCGCGGCTGACTCGTCGAGGAGTCCGCCGACCGATCAGCAGGTTGCTCCAGATGGTCGTCCAGTTGCGGACGTAACCCGGATCATCCAGCAGGTTGTCGATCAGCTTGGTCCGCTTGGCCGGGTCGCGGTCCTTGAGGAACGCCTCGACCGCCTCCAGCGACGGAATCGCACCGACCAGGTCCAGGTGCACGCGACGAATCCACTCGGTGTCGCCCGCGATCGTCGAGGGATTGATCTCATTGTCGGTCCAACCCTGGCGGACCTGGGTGTTGGTGAAGTCGACGATTTCGCGAGCCGACCCGGTCAGGGCGGCCTGGGGAACCGCCGGCTGCGACGTGCCGCGGCGACGCGACGAAAGTTTCCGGGTCGCCGACTTGCGAACGGTCGGCTTCTTCGAGGCCGACCGCTTCAGCTGTGCAGCCCTGCCCACTCCAGGTGACGCCAACGCCACCCCCAGCGCCAAGACCACAAACCACCGGCCCCAAGGGGCCGTTTCACTTCCTGTTGACCGTGATTCCCGCCACGATTGCATCGAATTCAGTCTCCCTGGGCCCGTGTCGTGAGCCGATTCGGTCGGCTCGCTCTGGACAGACTCCCACTTCATCCCAGTAACCACAATAGAGCCGAATACCTTCGTCGTCATTTTCTGATTTTTTCCGATCCAGACCACTCGAAACAGTGTAACCCATTGCAGTCTATCGAGTTGAACTCACTCGTGGATTCCTGCATCAGGACACGAACCGCCGCTGCAAATCACCGGGACCGAGCGATCTGCTAGCATCGCCGCATCATGAAGATTTGCGGCGAGAGCGATCTGGCCAATCTGACACCATCGAGAATCACCAGATGACAGCCACCATCGACCTCTCGGGCCAAACGGCCATCGTCACGGGAGCCTCGAACGGGATCGGCCGCGCGACGGCCGTCCTGTTGGCCGAGCATGGTGCGACGGTGTTGGCCGCCGATTTTCGGCACCTCGAGGAGAACGCCGAGCGATTCGCTGAACTGGGGATTGCCGAGATCACGTGTGACGTGAGGCGGGAATCGGAGCTGGCCGCGATGATCGGCGAGGCGATCGCGAGGACGGATCGATTGGACATCCTGGTCAACAACGCGGGGATCGGCATGGTGAAGCCGGTCGAGGAGGTGACCGAGGAAGACTGGGACGCCTGCATCGACACGAATCTCAAGGGAGCCTTCTTCGGGTGCCGCCACGCGGTGGGGCCGATGCGTGACGGTGGTGGTGGAGCGATCGTCAACATGTCGAGCAATGCCGGGCTGCTGCCTCGTTCGCACGACCCGGTCTATTCGATCAGCAAGCTGGCCCTGGTCGGCCTGACCCGCAGCCTGGCCCTGTGCCTGGCCGCGGACCGCATCCGGGTCAACGCCGTCTGTCCCGGCCCGGTCGGCGACACGGCGATGATGAACGCCGACCTCGACAGCGCCGACGACCCCGACGCGCTGACCCGTGCGATGATCGCCGCCAGCCCCCTGGCCGCGGCGTGGGATCGCATGATCGATCCTCGTGAGATCGCCGCGTCGGTGCTGTTTCTGGTCAGCGACCAGGCCGCGATGATCACCGGAACAGCGATCGGCATCGACGGCGGCAAGTCACTGGGCGTGCCACCGGCCACCCGCTGACCGACTCGCTGGGGCCACGCCGCCTGTTGTCACAATCCTCACCACCACTTGCCCTTCTCGACGTTGCCCTCCCTGCGCCTCTTGCCCGATACGGCCGAGTCTTCACGCTGCCCGGCATCCATGAGCGGCAAAAACCGCACGTGTGCTGGATCGAGCCTAGAGTGTAGAATGAGATCAATGGCGAGGCCCAGGCCCCGCCATTTCCTCGACCCAACCCTCCCACCAAGCTCGATCCCCCCATGGCCGCTCGACTCGTTTCACTCACCGACGAACAGTCGATCGCGATCGACAAACCGGTCATCTTCATTGGCCGGGACAGCGAGTGTGACGTGGTACTGGGTGACAGCCGTCGCGTGTCACGGAAGCACTGCTGCCTGGCTCACGTCAACAATCACCTGGTGATCCGAGACCTCGGCAGCATGAACGGTGTCTGGATCAACGGAGAGCGAGTGGAACGCACCGGCACGATGCGGCCCGGCGACGAGTTGGCCATCGGTGATGTCTGCTATCGACTCTCGATCGAAGACCACTCCGGATCAGACAACCCAGACCAGGTACCGGACCAGGAAGCCGACGCCGAGGATGTCAGCATGGACTTCCCGGTCGTCGTGGCGGACCTCGACAACGACGTGCTGGAGGCCGAGTCTGTGGCGGAGAGTGATTCGTCGGAGTTCCTGGTGTTGCCCGAGTTGCCGGCAAGCGAGAGCCAGGACGACGACGGCGACGTGATTCCGCTCGATGACGACGGCAACTACAATGACGACGATTCGAGGATTCTGCCGCTGTCGGGGTGAGGCCCACAGCGAGGCAAACCGCGTCGCTCGACCCGCGGCGTGACCCGTTCACCCGACTGCCCCTGCACTCTCCGCTTGCCTGTCATACCCTCCCCGCACCATCGCCTACTGTCCCATGCTTGATCTGCAGTACATCTGTGACCATCTCGACGCCGTCGCCGAGAACTGCCGCAACCGTGGCGTCGAGGTTGATCTCGAGAAGATCGTCACCCTCAGGGGGCGTCGTGGCGAGCTGATCACCGGGGGCGACGAGTTGAGACGCGAGCAGAAGGCCACCAGCTCGCAGATTCCCACCGCTGAAAATGATGAGTCGAAACAGGCGTTGATTGCTCGAGGGCGCGAGCTGCGGGAGCAGTTGCAGGAGCTGGATGGCGAGTTGGCCGGTGTTGAGGCCGACCTGCGTGCCGAGCAGTCCTGTGTGCCCAACATGTCGCATCCCGACGCCCCGGTGGACCCCGGTGATGACGGCCATGTCGAAATCCGCAGGTCCGGCGACGTGCCCGAATTCGACTTCGAACCCCTGGACCACGTGGCTCTTGCCGAAGCTCACGACCTGATCGACTTCGACGCGGGGTCCCGGGTCGCCGGTCACGGGTTCTACTTTCTCAAGAACGAGGCCGTGCTGCTGGAGCTGGCGCTGATCCAGTTGGCCGTCACACGCCTCCGCGAAGCCGGCTTCACCCTGATGACCACTCCCGACCTGGCCCGGGACGAGATCATCGAGGGCATCGGGTTTCTGCCTCGAGGTCCTGAGTCCCAGATCTACTCGATCGAAGGCTCGGACCTGAGCCTCGTCGCAACCGCCGAAATCACCCTCGGCGGATCGCTCAGAGACCAGGTCCTGGAATCCGACGACCTGCCGTTGCGGTACGCGGGCATCTCGCATTGTTTCCGCACCGAGGCCGGAGCCCACGGGCGAGCGACTCGAGGCATCTACCGTGTCCACCAGTTCACCAAGGTCGAAATGTTCGGCTTCACCGAACCGACGCTCGACGCGTCCAACGCCTTACTCGAGCAGATCGTAGGAATCGAGGAGGACCTGTTTCAGTCTCTGGAGATCCCCTACCGCGTGGTCGACACCTGCACCGGAGATCTCGGCGGACCGGCCTACAGGAAATTCGACCTGGAGGCCTGGATGCCCGGGCGAGGCGACGGCGGGGCGTTCGGAGAAGTCACCTCCGCTTCCAACTGCACCGACTACCAGGCCCGACGGCTGGGCATTCGCTGCCGCCAGGCAGGGAAGAAGGGGACCGAATTCGTACACACGCTCAACGGCACCGCCGTGGCCATCTCCAGAGCACTGATCGCAGTGCTGGAAAACCACCAGCAAGCCGATGGCACGATCCGCATCCCCGAAGTGCTGCGGCCCTGGATCGGCCTCGACCAGATCGGCTGAACCCGTCATTCTCCCTTCCTGATGCCCTTTTCATCATCCCGGAATCAGCGCCGTGAGACGCGAAGACGACCCAGACATCAGCGACGACGAAACCGATCCCGCGGACGATTCAAGCGAGTCGGCCCAGGGCGAGCCGTTGAAGGCTGAGAACGTTGAGAACCCGGCAGACGCATCCGACGAGTCCAGCGACGAGTCCCCGGTCGACCCGGAATCCGACCCCGAATCCGATTCGCCGACGGCCGAAGAGCCGGATTCCGAGAGTGGCTCCGAATCCGAGGACCACGACGACGATTTGCCCGAGTACGAGCCGCTGACACCGGAATTGGTGGCGGAGGAGGCCGAACGGGGCGACTTCATGCTCCGCTGGGCCGTCGTGTTGTTGGCGGTCCTGCTGGGCTGTTACGGGATCTACCAGTCGACCACCCTGCAGCGCACTGCCAGCGGCCAGTACATGGCCTCCCACGGCCTGCTCCCACCCTCGACCGACGTCTTCAGCCTGACAGCCACCGAGCGAGCCTGGGTCAACCTGGGCTGGGGCACCGACCTGATCCTGGCCGGGCTGTACACTCTGCCGGGCCAGGACCTGTGCCTGACTCTGTTCACCGCGGCGATGGCGGGGCTGACCCTGGGGCTGCTGGTCCACATTTCTCGGCCCGGCCTGCCCAACTGGTGGAATTCGGTGTTGGCCACGGTGGCCCTGTTGGCGGTGTTTCCCCAGTTCGTGGCCGGCCCCGAATCGATCACTCTGCTGGGGCTGGCGCTCCAGCTGTGGCTGCTGCACCGCTTTCGACTTTCGAGTCGGCCTCGCGACCTGTGGGGGCTGGTCGCTGTGCAGCTGGTGTGGGTCAACCTCGACCCCCGTGCCTGGATCGGCCTGCTGATCCTGCTGCTGTACGGCCTCGGTGAGTGGCTGGGTGCTCGCCAGAACCGCCCCGGCCTGGGTGGTCCCTCGCAGCGGAAGCTCTACTGGCAGGTCACCGGAGGCGTGGCGCTGGCGTGCCTGCTCAACCCGTTCCACATCCACTCTCTGCTGGCCCCGCTGGTGCTCTACGGCACCGAGTACCCGGCCCTGAGGACCTACAACGTGCTGCTGCTGGACCAGTCGGTCTCGATGGACCGCCTGCAGTACTACCCGTTGACCGCGATCGTCTACCACAAGGGTCACTGGGGCAACTGGAGCTGGCTGAACTTCCACGTGATCGCCGGCCTGCTGGTCTTGATCGCGGCCGGAATCACGCTGTTTCTGAATCGACGTCGTGCCGATTCGGGTCACGTGGCGGTGCTGGTGGGGCTGACGCTGTTGTCGCTGTTGGGCGTCCGCGAGCTGGCTCCGGCGGCCTTGGTCGCGGCGGTGCTGGCCGGCCTCAACGCCCAGGACTGGTACCGGGCGACGTTTCCTCAGGAGTACACCGTCGAGCCTCGCGAGCTGTTGTTTTCGCGAGGCGGACGGGCTCTGACGGTGCTGGCGTTCTTCGCCGTGGCGCTGTTGGCGATCCTGGGTTGGCTGACGCCCGAACACGGCCGCAAGCTGGGCCTGGGTCTCGATCCCAGGCTGGCATCGGCCGTCGACGGCCTGACCACCGACCTCAACGAGCAACTGTTCACGCTCTCGGGAGACCTCGCCGAAGACCTCGACCGAGGCCGCATCAACTCCACTCTCAGGAAACAGTTCACCACCAACAAGATCACACTTCCCGACGACGCCAGTCTCCGGACTCGACAACCCGGATCGAGCTGGTCGATCCGCAGCGAACAGCCCGGCCACGACTACGTGGTGGTGCAGGCCGTCGGTCGACTGGTGGTGTATCGAGACCTGGGTCGAGACGACACGCACCGCGGGTTCAACTTTGTCCCGGGCCAGGGCGACCTGATGATCTGGATCGGGCATCGTCCCTTCATCGACAACCGCGTGCGGCTGTATGCCGGCAGTGGAGACTCTGACCTGCTGAGGCTGCATCGGCGGACCCGGGCGGCGTTGCGGTTGAGGAGCCTGGTGATCGGCACCGACGAGGGTCGCCAGGTGCTCAGGGTCCAGGTGGCCGGCGAGACCTCCGATGCGATCGAGGTGATCCTGCCACCGGGAGGCCCCGGGACCCGCCAGCAGATTGAAAGATCCGACCTCGACGCCACCGCCTCCACACCCGCCTCACGGGGCGACATGCCCCAGACCGGACTCACCTCGGTCTGGCGAACGACCTTCGACACCCACCGCATCACTCACGTCCTGCCCAGGCTCCACGGATCCACCCGACCCGATTACACCTCGATGTTCGATCTGATCCAGTACCCCAATCACTGGCAGCTGGTCCGGATCGGGGCCACCACCGCGGTGTTCTATCGCAAGGCCGACGCCCAGGAATCGATCACCGGGTTCCTCGAGAAGCACACCAACGACTTTGCCAGGAATGCCTTCCGCACGCCCGCCGAAAAACTCGATCCCCGCCCCGAACTCGCCCGCGGCGACACCTCCTTCACCAGCCGCCTCGCACAAAAACGCAACATCCCCATCCCCGCGATCGCCCGAGCCACTCACCTGGCACAGATTCTCAAGATGCAGCAATCCAGCCCCAGGTTTATGCAGGCCCTGCAGGAGGTCGCTCTGAGAGTGACCAACCAGGACCTCACCGGGGGGCCCAGCAGCCAGCGTGCCCTGAATGCCCTGGCCGACACCGCGGCGGTGGCCCACGTGACGATCCGATCAGCCAACGAAGGCCTGGCCACGGCTCCAGGCTCCAGCGAAGGATTCCTCGTGCTGGGAATCGCCTACGCCTGCCTCGACGACATCGAACTGGCATTTCGGGGAGGCGACACGAGCACCCCGTGGGCCAAGCGGAGGTACTTCGAATCGATCCTCGCTCTCAACCAGGCCATCGAACTCGACCAGGACAACGCCGAAGCTCTGTTCACACGCTACCAACGACTCCAGAGACTCAGACGAGTCGACCTCGCGCTGGAATCATTGAAACGCTTCGACGAATTGACCCGGTTGCAAAAGGGTGCCAGCGAAGCACAGATCGAGGCCCGCAGGCAACAGATCGACGACCCGCTGCAGAGACTGATCAGCAACGTCGAACCGGTCAGGAAGGAAATCGAGAAGCAGTTTCATCCCGAGGACGGAGCCGATCCGCCGGACCGCGTCGAGTACGCTCTGGCGCTGACGAGGGAACAGCCCGGGCGAAACGTGTTCATCGGTGAAGCCCTGAAACTAATCAACGACGACGTCCAGCAAGCGGCCAGCCCCGATGTCCTGCTGCTCAAGGCACAGTGGATGATGGAGGCCGGGATCTTCAAGGATGAAGCCACCGCCATGACGCTCGATGAGATGTTCCAGGATCTCGGCGAACAGAGTGACCAGGGTACCAGTCGCACCACACTCGCCATCAGCCGACTGGCCTACGCCGACTTCGACCAGGCCAACCAGCTGTGGCAAGGCGAGTTGGCACGACTCGAACAGCAGCGGCTCGGAGACGCGCTCAGACACCTGCCGCTGATCCTGAGACCCCAACAGTGGCCCTTTGATCAACTCAACTCCACCATGAACCTCGTGCTGCTGCACCCGAGCATGCAGAGCGAACTGATGTTCAATGTCGCCATGAGTCACCTCGAGGCCGGACGAGTCAACCAGGCCGGAGACGAATTGACCCGGCTGATCGACGATGTCCCCGACTCACACCTCAGACCACTCGCACAATTCTACATCTCGCAAATCACCGACAAGCCGCTGGAACTCCGCGACAGCGTGGGACCTCAGCAGATGATCCCCATCGAGGCCGAGATGTTCGGGACCGAGCCGAAGGCGGCTCCGAAATCCGAGTGAGTCGCCACCAGCCACCGCAAGACTACTCGGCCATCTCCTGGCCGAAGCTCAACCGCATCTGAGGATCCAACTGCTGCTGGAATTCCTTGAACAGCAGGCTCGGCTGGATGTCCTCGTTGTGCTGGTACTTGTCGCTCTTGTACTCGGTCACGTCACCGGAAATGGTGTGATAGGAGATCTGGCAGATGGGTACGCCGGGATAGACGCGGACCGGTTGCACGGCGAACATCTCGAGAGTCCAGTAGCCGCTGAAGCCGACGTCTCCGAAACTGTTGGTGCAGTGCACGAAGAGACCCAGTCGTCCGACCGAGCTGCGGCCTTCGATCATCGGGACCAGGTTGTGGGTCTCGGTCCGCTCGACGGTTCGCGCCAAGTAGAGCTGGTTGGGGTTCATCACAAAGCCCTCGGGCGGGATCGTGTAGCGGCGAAAGCGATTGGGCCGCTGCATGTCCAGCACGATCTCCTCGTACACCAGGAGCTCGTTATGGAGGCTGAGGTTGTAGCTGTTGGGGTTGAGCCGCTCGGGACTGAACGGTTCGATCAGGATGTTGTCACCCAACTGCGCGGTGATTTCCGACCCGGTCAGGATCATGGCGGCGTCCCGTCCGTCGTGGTTCCAGAGGCCTGGTCGACCCCACGGACCCCGTCCGCGGCGATCAACGCGACACACCGTAATCCCATTCACTCGCGGTTGCAACAACCCATCGTAGACTCTCCGACGCTCCCACACATCCCACCGATCTCAAGTAGAAAGCGGCGGCAGGCCGACCCGCTGACAGCACTTCAGCAACGGGCACTCGGGGCACTGCGGCCGACGGGCGATGCAGATCTTCCGCCCGTGGTGGATCACACGATGCGAGTACTCGATCCACTCCTTCTTGGGCAACAACCCGATCAGGTCCTGCTCGATCTTCTCGGGAGTGGCCTCGGTCGTCAGTCCCAGCAGGTTGCTGATCCGCTTCACATGGGTATCGACAACCACTCCACTGGCAATGCCGAAGCAGACACCCAGCACGACATTGGCCGTCTTGCGACCCACCCCCGGCAGCTGGATCAGCTCGTCCACTTCCCGAGGAAACTCGCCCTCGTGGTCCCTGACCAGTCCCTGGGCCATCCCCTTGAGACTCTTGGCCTTGGACCGGAAGAACCCGGTCGACCTGATGATCCGCTCGATGTCGCGGATCCGCCCCCGCCCCAGCAACTCGGCCGTCGGGTACTTCTCGAACAGAGCCGGGGTCACCATGTTGACCCGTTCGTCGGTGCACTGGGCCGAGAGAATCGTGGCGGCCAGCAGCTGGAAGGGACCATCGTGGTGCAGAGCACACTCGGCGTCGGGGTAGGCCCGCTTCAGCCCCCGCACCACCTTCCGGGCCCGCGACCTGGTCTCATCGTTGGGAACGCTACAACCCGACCTGGCCATGATTCAAACCGCGATACGAGAGAACCGCCTGATGGACACCGCCGAGTGCGGCTCTTTAGAATCGAAGGGACGGAGCCGGGAAACCGGTTCCCGGCCGGGCCACTGTGGTCCGACACGACCGCCCCAGAAATCATACGCGGCGATCGCCAGACCGCAATCGTCCGATGCCCCACAACCCACCACCACCCCACCCGCCGCAATACCTCGAGGGACTGCGGCTATTTAATGAGCAGGATTTCTTCGAATGCCACGATGTCCTCGAGGAACTCTGGTCGGACATCGTCGGTGACGAGCGGAAGTTCTACCAGGGGCTGATCCAGGTCGCGGTGGCACTGTTTCACTTCGGCAACGGAAATCTCGGCGGAGCCCGCAAGTTGTATCACTCGTCCCGAGGATACCTCGAGACATACCCCTCACCCTACATGGACCTCGACCTCGAAAGCCTGCTCAGCGACCTCGAGACCTGCTTCCAGGAACTGCTCGACGCCGGCAACACCTATCCCACCGACCTGGTCATCAACGAAGACCTTATCCCCCGTGTCACCCTGGCTGACTCATGACGCAATCCGGCGCTCAATCTGATCAGTTGCGGAACTTCACCGGCCGCGTGCCGCTGTTCCCGCTGCCCGACGCCGTGCTGTTCCCGCACGCGTTGCTGCCGTTGATGATCTTCGAGCCGAGGTATCGGCAGATGGTCGCCGATGTGCTCGATTCCGACCGACTGATCGCGATGGCACTCCTGGAACCGGGCTGGGAATCGACCTACGAATCCAAGACGGCGTCGATACGCCAGACCGTCTGCATCGCCCGCATCACCTCCTCGAAACTGCTCCCCGATGGCCGCTACGAGATCGTCGTCGAGGGTCTTTCGCGTGCCGAAGTGCTCGACGAAGACGAATCGTCTCATCCCTACCGCATCGCGCGAGTCGAGCTGTGTCCGGAAATGCCCGCCGGGCTCTCCCAGGACCAGCGACGGCGGACTCAGCGCGAACTGCTGGTCGGATTTCAGCAACTGGCCGCCGGTTGTGACTTCGACCGCACCTTCCACGACTCGCTCGATGCCGACCTCCCCCTGGGAGGACTCTGTGATGTGATCGCCTACTCGCTGCCACTGGAACCCGACGCGGCCCAGTCGATTCTCGAAGAACCCGACATCGCATCCCGCTCGATGCTGGTCCTGGACGAAATGAGACACTACATCGAATCCGACATCGGCCATCCCTCGACCTTCCCGCCCCCCTACAGCCTCAACTAGACGCAACCCCCCTCATCCCGATCTCTCTGCACGAGACCACGATGTCCTCCAGTAGCGTTCCCGTCGATGCGATCGACCCCGTCGACACAAGTTCGGCCTCGACCTCGCCGGTCGATCAGCCTCGAATCGCCTCGGCAGTCCGCGAGATTCTCGAGGCGATCGGCGAAGATCCCGATCGTGCGAGCCTGGTCGAGACTCCCCAGAGAGTGGCACGGATGTACGCCGAGCTCTTTGCCGGCCTGTATTCGGACCCCGCCCGCCACCTGAAAAAGTGCTTCCAGGAACAGTTCGACGAACTGGTCCTGGTCCGGGAAATCAGTTTCAACAGCCTGTGCGAACATCACCTGCTGCCCTTCATGGGGGTCGCCCACGTGGGCTATCTGCCCAACGGACGCATCGTGGGTCTCAGCAAGCTGGCCCGCGTGGTCGAGGAAATCTCGCACCGACCACAGGTCCAGGAACGGATGACCGACCAGGTCGCCGATCTGCTCTACGAAGAACTCGACGCCAAGGGTGTCGTGGTGGTACTCGAGGCGACTCACACCTGCATGACGATCCGAGGCGTTCGCAAGCCGGGCAGCCTGACGGTCACCAGCGCCGTCCGGGGTCTGTTCAAGACCAACCAGTCGAGTCGAGCCGAGGTCATGTCGCTGATCAATCGCCGCTGAGCCGGGGTCGTTTGTACTCAAGAGAATCCTCGTGATCGCCCAGTTCGCCATCCGGCTGATCTGTGGAATGAGCCTGACGTGGTGCCTGATGCCCAGGCGAGATGTCAGCGACGGCTTCTTCCGGATCCAGATGCTGATCGTGATGGGACTCTCGGTCCTGGCCACCCTGGTCAGCCTCGGCGGATGGGATGCCTCGTTCCAGGCAACCACCGGAGGTCTCGACTCGCTGAGCGGGCCTCAGTTGGATAGCTGGCTGTACGGAACGACTGCCGTGCTGGCCTACCTCGGCAGCTTCACCTGGGCCTTGGGCCGACGTCGGGCCGGCACCGTCTGCATCGCCCTGATCTGTGGCCTCTCGCTGTTGCTGCTGATCGCTTCGGCCTGGGATCTCAACTCGAACTCGATTCCCCGGCAGCTCTTCCTGGTCGCCTCGGAACTGGCCACCTCGCTGCTGCTGGGTTCCGCGATGGTCAGCATGCTGCTGGGCCACTGGTACCTGACGGCCACCGGCATGCCATTGGCCCCCCTGGTTCGTCTCAACCTCGTGCTCGGTGCCGCCACGCTGCTGCGGATCAGCCTCGCGCTGGCCGGGCTGGTGCTGATCGGAGGACTTCCCGATTCGGATCACCAGCAACTGCTGCTGGTGCTGAGATGGCTGGCCGGACTCGTCAGTCCGCTGGTGGTCGTGGTGATGGTCCACAAGATACTCAAGTACCAAAACACTCAATCGGCCACCGGGGTGCTCTACGTCGGAGTGGTGCTGACATTGACCGGTGAGCTGACCGCCACCCTGCTGGCTCACGAATTGTCGGTGCCGATCTAGATCGATCTCGATCAACCACGAAATCCTGCTGGACCCACCATGCAACTCGACTTCACCTGTCCCAGCTGCCAGCAGTCCAGCCGAGTCTCCGACGGGCTCGACGAGAACCGCCTGGCCTGCCCGGAGTGTGACTTCGAGAGTCCGATTCCGGAGTCGTCCTGGGAGGGCGATCGGTTGGTCCGCTGCCTGGCGTGCGGTGAGCGGGACCTGTGGCGACAAAAGGACTTCCCACACAAGGTCGGGATCGCCCTCGTCGTACTCGGCGGTGTGCTCTCGACCATCGCCTGGGCCGAGTACCGGCCCGAGCTGGCCATTGGCATCCTGATGCTGTTCGCACTGCTCGATTTGGCGTTGTATAGTCTGATGAAGGATGTGCTGGTCTGTTACCGCTGTCAGGCTCGGCACCGGCTCGAGGGCCCGACCGACAGCTACTTGCGATTCGATCACGAGCGAGCCGAGCGGTATCGCCAGGAGGCTCTGCGGCAAGACCCACCCGACCCGGCCCAGTGATCTCCCGTAGGCCACCCCGCCACCGGGTGGCCTACACAGCCCCAGCTACCGATTCTCCCAACCAGTTCCCGGAGCCGCGAACGCGTGGACGAGCAACGCCAGCTGATGATCGAGGATCTTGGCAGCGTGCTCGAGGGCGAACTGCTCGTCGACCCGCTCTCGACAGCCCTCTACGCTAGCGACGCCAGTCTCTACCACGTCCCGCCCCTGGCCGTTGCCCACCCGCGGACTCGAGACGACGTGGTGGCGATCGTCAACTACGCGGCCGAAGTCGACCTGGGAGTGTTTCCTCGAGGGGCCGGCAGCGGAGTGGCCGGGGGCTGCCTGGGACCGGGCATCGTTGTCGACTTCTCAAGGTACCTGCACCGCATCCTCTCGGTCGACGCCTCGACCGTGACCGTCGAACCCGGAGTCGTTCTCGACGAACTCAACCGTTACCTCCGCCCGCTGGGCCGCTACTTTCCTCCCGATCCTTCAAACGCCCCGGTCACCACCATCGGCGGCATGCTGGCCGTCGACGCGGCAGGAAGCCGATCGGTCCGAGTCGGCTCGACTCGCGACCACGTCGAACGGCTCGAACTGGTCATCGGCGACGGGTCTGTGATCGAGGCGGGCAGCGAGAAACTGTTGAGTCGCGGGACCGGCGGACCGGCGAATCTGACCGACCCCTACCAGAGACTTTGTGACAACCTCGAGAGAATCCTGCGGGAAAACGAGGAGTTGATCGGCGAGTGGCAGCCGGCCCTGCCACGCAATTGCAGCGGCTACCACCTCCGAGGAGTCCTCGCCGACGACCGACTCGAACTCGCCCGCATGCTGGTCGGTTCCGAAGGTACACTCGGGCTGTTCACCCGCGCCACCCTGCACACTTCACCTCTGCCCGAACACCGCGGCATCGTGCTGCTGCTGTTCGGGACCCTCGAGGAGGCCACCCGGTGCGTTCAGGCCATCTCCACACTGCAGCCCTCGGCCTGCGACCTGATGGACCGACGAGTGCTGAGCCTGGGACGGGAATCGGATCTCCGCTTCTCTTCGATGATCCCCGCCGGCAGCGAGGCGGCGTTGATTGTCGAGCAGGTGGGGATGAGTGAACGCGAGACGCGTGAACGGATTGCTCGAGTCATCTCGGCGGCTCGGGCCACCGCCCAGTCGACACGGGTCGCCTTCGAAGCTCACGACTTCGACGGCGTCGAGTTCCTCTGGTCGCTGCCCCGTCGGATCGTCCCGATGCTGACACGGCTCAAGGGAGCCACCCGACCGCTGCCGTTTGTCGAGGACATTGCCGTGCCGCCCGAGCAGCTGCACGAATTCCTTACCGCCGCACAGCGTGTGTTTCAGGCTCACGAGGTCACCGCGTCACTGTACGCTCATGCCGCCGCCGGCCAATTGCACTTCAGGCCGTTTCTCCCGGCTCCGGCCGACGACTCCGGCCAACGGCTCGAAGAACTCGCAACCAGTCTCTACGAGGAAGTCTTCCGGCTGGGCGGAACCGTGAGCGGCGAACACGGAGACGGACTCTCAAGGACTCCCTTCCTCAACAAGCAGTACGGACCCCTGTGCCGTGTCTTCCAGTTCGTCAAGGACCTCTTCGACCCCCAGGCACGACTCAACCCGGGCAAGATCGTCCCGGCGGCGGGTGAATCGACCCCGCTCGAATTCCGGGCGTCTCAATTCAGTCAACCTCCCACAGACGGCTCGACCAACCCCACTCTCAAACCGACCCAGGATCCATCCGATCCTGACCTCGTGTCGTTGGGGGGTTCGTGGACCGCCGAGGAGTTCTCTGAGGCGGCCACCGACTGCAATGGCTGCGCCGCCTGTCGGACGATCTCTCCCCAACAGCGAATGTGCCCGTTCTTCCGGATCGATCATTCCGAACACGCCAGCCCCCGGGCCAAGGCCAACGCGATCCGCTCGGTGTTTGGACCACTGGGAACCGACACCCTCGTCTCCGAAGAACTCCGGCAACTCGCCTCGCTGTGTTTCAACTGCAAGCAGTGCCAACTCGAGTGCCCCGGCCACGTCAACGTGCCCCAGATGATGGTCGAAG
>Ga0310124_10001702_pt1 | contig 15254 bp, 10 predicted proteins | sample CB11b_AW_Bot5_MG_FD_203507 | JGI IMG/M metagenome (GOLD analysis project Ga0310124, IMG submission 203507) | Marine microbial communities from Western Arctic Ocean, Canada - CB11b_AW_Bot5 | ecosystem: Environmental > Aquatic > Marine > Oceanic | place: Canada: Western Arctic Ocean | collected...
AAGGATTTCATAGTTAGGACTGCTTGGATTCGAGGTTGCCGAGGCTGTCATTCCGGTTATTTCTTGGTCCGCCTCCGAAGAGATCGAACCCTATGGGAACGACAAAGAGATTCAGGAAAGTACTGCTGACGAGTCCTCCGAGGATAACCACAGCGATCGGGTGTTGCAACTCACTGCCGATCTCTCCCTTCGCCAGCACGAGGGGAACCAGGGCGAGAGCGGACGTCAGGGCGGTCATCAGGATCGGGACGAGTCGCTCCCGGGCGCCCTGCATGACCGCGTCCGCCTTCGCCACTCCTTCCTCCTCCATGAGGTGGTAGTAGTGCGAGATGAGCAGCAAGCCGTTGCGGCACGCCACTCCCGCGAGGCCGATGAATCCAACGAGCGCCGAGATGGAGACTACGGGGGCCACGTAGGTTCCGGTTCCGAAAAGAGCCGCGACATTGCGCAGGATGTCTGGAGAGTCCGCCAGGAAGAGCGCCACCACTCCGCCCACGAGAGCCAGGGGCAGGTTGAGCAGGATCAGGAGCACGGGTCGCACCGAACGGAACGCCGAGTAGAGGATGATGGCGATCACCGCGAGCACGGCAAGCGAGGCGAAGAGGATCCTTCGGCTGGCCTCTTCCTGGGCCTCGAACTGCCCGCCGTACTCGACGTAGGTGCCGGGGTAGCTCGCGATGACGGGATCGACACGAGCTCGAATCTCTTCAACAAGATCTCCGAGGTTGTGGCCCTCGGCTACATTGCAGGAGATGACAGCCTTCCGTCGGACGTTCTCACGAGTGACGAGACTCGATGACTGCTCTTCGATGACGCTTGCAACGTCTCTGACTCGGACAATCGCCCCGGAGGGGGCCTGCAAGAGGAAGCTACGCACATCATCCAGGTCCTGGCGTTCTTCGCGCGCCAGGCGCAGGACGATATCGAGCCGGGAGGCCCCGCGATTCACGACTCCCACAGTGCGGCCGAGGAATGCCGTCTCGAGCTGGATCGCGGCATCCGCGGGTGTCAGTCCGTAGTGGGCGAGCTTGTCGCTGTCGAATCGGATGGGGACGGTGTCGGCAAGCATCTCGCGGTTGGCGACGAGGTCACGGACCCCGGGCAACGGCTCAAGCGCTTTCTCAACCTGCCGGGCGATGGCTCGAAGCTCTTCGAGATCGTCTCCGAAGACCTTGATCGCGATGGCTGCCGGGGTGCCGGAGAGGATATGGGAGAGGCGGTGGGCGATCGGGCCGCCAAGCTGCGTCGTCACGCCCGGGGCCGCGGCGAGGAGCTCTGTGAGATCGTGCCGAACCGTTTTTAGGTTGGCTCCCGCTTTGAGTCGGATCTCCATCTCGCTTGAGCTCACAGGTTCCACGTGTTCGTCCTGTTCGGCCCTGCCGGTGCGGCGCGTGACGGCCGCTACTCCGGGTATGCGGCCGGCCTGGAGCTCGAGCTGGCGGGCGATTCGGTCCGATTCCGGGAGAGAAGTGCCCGGGGGCGCGTTTACAAACATCGTGATGCTTCCCTCATTGAACTCCGGGATGAACGAGGAGCCGTAGGTTGCGGAAAGAAGCACGGCTGCCACGAGGAGCGCCCCTGAGCCTGCAAGCACCAGCGACCTGGCCCTGAGCGCACGGCCAAGCGCCGAAGCGTAGCGAGCCTTGAGGACGCGAACGACCCAGCCCTCTCGCCCAGCCTTTACTGCAGGAGCGTTGCGTAGCAGGTAGTAGCAGAGGACTGGCGTGACCGTCATCGCGACGATGAGCGAGGCGGCCAGGCCTATGACATAGGCCGCTCCGAGCGGACGAAAAAACCTCCCCTCGATGCCGCCGAGGAAGAACAGCGGGACGAAGACGAGGATGATAACCGCTGTCGCCAGCAGGATCGCCTGGCGCACCTCGACGCTCGCTTCGTAGATCACCTGGAGGGTCCTCCGGCGTTGTTCTTCTGGGAGAGTCGCGTTCAGGCGCAGTCTCCTGAAGACGTTTTCGACATCGACGATGGCGTCATCGACAAGGGATCCGATAGCTACCGCGATGCCGCTGAGGGTCATCACGTTGACGGTCGCACCCCAGGCGTCGAGTGCCAGGAGCGCGGCTCCGAGCGAGAGGGGAAGAGCCGTCAGCGTAATCAGCGTTGTCCGGAAGTTCAGCAGGAAGAGGAAAAGGATGATCACGACGAAGATGGCGGCGTCTCGAAGCGACTCGAGTACGTTATCGATCGCGACTCCAATGAAGTCCGCCTGCCGGAAGATGGAGCGCTGGAGAACGACACCTTCCGGGATCGTCTTCTCGAAATCGGAAAGGACCTCGTCGATTCGCGATGTGAGCTCAAGCGTGTTTGCCTTCGGGTTTCTCTGGACGGTCAGGATTACGGCGGGCTGTCCATCGGCCGAGCCGCTCCCCCTACGCGGCGCACCGCCGATCCCAATGTCCGCGACCTGGCCGAGGGTCACCGGGGTTCCGTTCCACTGCCCGACCACGGTGCTGGCGATGTCCTCCGGCCCTCGAACACGGGTGTCCGGTCGAAGGGGGAGCTCGCGGCCGCCTACGTCAGGGAGGTACCCTGCGCCGACGGGAGCATGAGCGTCTTCGGCCGCCTTCGCGACCTGCGAGAGACTGAGCCCGTAGCGCAGCAGGGTGTCTGGACGGACCCTCACCTGAAATTCAGGGAGCTCACCGCCGAGCGCGGTGACCTGGGCGACGCCGGTGGTGGCGAGAAGCCGGGGGCGCAGGTCAAATTCGGCAATGCGTCGAAGCTCGAGAGACGGGACGGTTCCCTTCGGGCTCGTGAGCCCGAGGAGCATGATCTCACCGGCGATGCTCGCCACGGGAGTCATCCCCGGCGGTTGGACGTTCGCAGGGAGAACCCCCTCGAGCCGGGCAAGACGTTCCCCCACGAGCTGCCGATTGCGGTAGATGTCGGCACCAAAGTTGAACTCGGCCCAGACGATGGAGAGTCCGAGGGCCGAGCTCGACCGAAGGCGCCGAAGTCCGGCGATTCCGTTGAGCGCCGTCTCGATCTGGAAGGTCACCGTCCGCTCGACCTCTTCCGGCGCGTAGCCCGGTGCCTCGGTCATGATGGTGACCGTGGGGGCGTTCAGCTCGGGGAACACCTCCACCGGCATCCGGGGGATTCTCAAGGCACTTGCCACCACGAGGAGCGCGGCGAGCCCGAGGACAAGGCCGCGGCGTTGGAGGGACCAGCGTATGAGCGTATTCAGCATTGTCGTTCTCCGTGCGCGCTAGTGCTTAGGGTGCCAGATTCCGTCGGCGTGAAAGTGGCCGCCTTGCGGGGACTTACCGAGACCGGTCTGCTTGAGCTGGTAGATTCCCTTCTGGGCGACGAAGTCACCGGCGAGGACACCGGCGAGAACCTCGACGATTCCCGCTCCCCGCAGCCCGAGCTCGACGGGAGTTCGGATGACGTAGCCGGGATCCTTCGGATCCCGGAGAAACACGATCATCTCGAGACCATCGGTGACGATGCAATCCTCCGGAAGCAGGACCTCTTCCCCGGCGCTCTCCTTTACCTGGACATACGCCGTTGCCGAGAGTCCTTGCGGGAGCGTCATGCCGGGGTTGGGAACAGCGGCCTCGACCTGCACGCGCCGGGTTGTGGAGTCCGCAACCGGCATGGGGCCGAGAAGCCTGGTCGAGATGGATGCGAGCCCTCCCGGCAGCTCGACCCGCACCGGGGCGTCGGGTCGCAGCGAACGAATGTCGCCCTCGGGCAGCCACCCCCGGAACCGGAGCTCGCTGGGGTCGAGGATGAGCACGAGGGAGTCGTCTTCGTCCAGTGTCTCGCCTCGCGACACGGGGACATCGACCACGGTGCCGCTGTGTGGGGCGCGAACGACGATGGACTCGATCGTCTTCCAGGCCTCCGAGCCCTCCTGGCCGGCGAGCAGCTCTTCTCGTGTGTGTCCGGTCAGGAGAGAAAAGGAGTCCAGGTCCTCATCTACATGGAGCTTCGCCCGCGTGCGAAGCAGGTCCTTCCCTCGAGCGGCCTGCCGAAGTTCGTCTCTTCGGACCGCTGCTTCCAGGGCGGCTCTTCCAGCCTCCGCATGCTGGCGCTGGGACTCGAGAAGCTCCTTGACGACAAACGCGTTGGCACCCTTGTTCAGCTTCCGCAGGTGATCGAGTCGCTCGAGACTCGCGCTGGCCAGGTCAAGGGCAGCTCGAAGCTGGGCCTCGCCTTCGGCGAGCCGGGCGTGGGCTGCCTCCGATTCCTCTTTGGCGCCTCCCTCGCGGCTGTAAGCCGTGAACAGCTCCTGCTGCGCTTTACGAAGCTTCGGTGACATGAGCTCGGCGACAACCTGTCCGGCCTCGATCTTCTTCCACCGAGGCGCGAGCGCAGTGATGCGGCCGCGAGCTGGGGAGCGGAGGTTCCATCTGTGAGTGCCGGGGACGTAGAGCTCTCCAGGGACGGAGATCCACGAGCCGACCTTTCCTCGCGTGGCCTGCGTGAACGTGATGCCGAGATTAGCTACGACTTCAGGTGGTACGGCAAGACGGTTGGTTGGTTTGTTTTCAGCTGCTTCCGGAGCAGGCTCCGGGTGCTCATGGTCATGCGAACAAGACGCAAGCATCGTCAACGCGATGAGCGTCAGCGCTGGGATGCGAGTCTTTATGTGTAACATACTCACCTCTTCTCCGTTTCGGAGTCGTTGTGCGTGGGATCTTTTAAGACGGCTCCACCTGCAACAGCAGCCCGGAGGCGAGCCAGCGTTGATTCTCTTTCGAGCTCGAGCTCACGAACTCGCGCGCTGGTAAGAGCGCGCAGGGCCGCGAGGACTTCAAGTACATTGCTCTGGCCGGCCCGGAGCCTGAGCTCGAGAGATCTGCGGGCTCCCTGGGCGTTCTTGAGGGCGCCGGCACGGTAGTCATTGAGCATTCGTTCGTTCGCGACCCACTCAGCGCGGGCCTGCGCCTCGAGATGGGACAGCTGAAGCAGTGAGCTTGCCAGCCTGTCGCGGGCGGCCTCGCGACGCTGTTCGGCTTCGGCGACTCCGCCCCGGTTTAGGTCGAAGAGAGGCAGCTCGATGCCGACGCCCGCTCCCACCGAGGCATCGCCTCCATCGGCTTCGAATTCAGGGCCGACACGGATCGCGGGGTACTGGCTGGCGACCTCGAGCTTGAGCGCGGCCTCCGCAGCTTCGTATTCGCTAAGCGCAGTGCGAATTTCCGGGTGCCGCAGCAACCTCCGGCGGCTGAGCGAAGGCAGCTCCGGCATCGACATGGGGTCAGGATCGAGTGTGAGGGACAACCTGGATGTTGGTGGAACGCCAATGCTTTCGAGAAGCTTCAGCGTGGTCGACTCGAGTTCGAGCCGAGTGGTCGCCAGGGCCACCCGCGCTTCGTCCTGTTCCAGCCTTGCGAGATAGGCGGTTACGGCATCGACCTCGCCTGTCTGCTGGAGAGCGGCGGCCCATTGGAGAACGCGCTCGCTTCCATCAAGCTGGGCCTTGAGCGCTCTGAGAACCTGGCGGAGGCCGGCAATTCGGATAAAGACCGAGCGGACCTCGGTGAGGACGCGCAGCTCAGTGGAGAGCACCCGGAGCTGGGCGATGGAGAGGCGATGGTTGGCCAGGCTTTTTCCCGCCTCACGTTTGCCCCACAGAGGCAGCTCCCAGGAGAGTCCTGCGGGGAAAATAACGTCGCTGCCGCTGGTCGAGATTCGCGGGCCGAGGAAGAGCTCGGGGTTGAAGAGAAGACCTGCTCGCAGCATCTGGGCACCAGCCACGCGCTCCGAGCTTCGCGCCGCGCGAATTCGGGGTCCGTAGAACAAGGCCAGGGCGTTTGCTTCAGCGAGGTCGAGGCCATCGGTGAGGTCTATGCTGGTCCGAAGCGGCAGCCACTCCTGCTTCCCTGGCGGTACAACTTCGAGCCGGCGGGATTCGGCCGTACGTTGATCGAGCTGGTCGATCTCGTGGAAGGGGTCGATTGGCTGAGGTGAATAGCTGGCGCAGCCACAAAGCAGGGAGAAGCAGGCCAGAAGGCCACTTCGCGTATATTCGCGAAAAGTGTGTGCCTGGCGGGCGCCAGCCTTCTCCGTTGAGGGACTGGCGGCGCCGAGATTTTGAGCTTTCATTAAACGGGGCCTCCAACGCGCATCCGGAACACGACCAGGCGACAGGCGCCGGGTCACGACGATGTTGGCGAAACCAACATCTCACGACAGATTCAGGCGGAGATGGGAGGCGCCCGCGGAGACGCGACCAGCCTCGGGATTGGCCGTGGCGGGGGTGTGTCGCAGGGCGCAACCGTCTTGGAGGAAGCGGCCGGCTCGAAGAGCTTGAGGGGAGTCGGAAGAAGAGCGAGTGCCACGATAAGCACAGGAGCCGGAGATGTTGCTATATCGAGAAGAAACTGTATGTGATTTTCGACCGGATGATCCGGATGATCCGGATGGTCATCAACTGGGCTGCTTCGGCCGGCAAGATGGTCGTGATCGTGGTGCTCCCCGGAAGGTGCGTGCGAATGCAGGGCAGAGTTTTTAACGGGCTTGTGACACCCGTCTGCCGCTTCATGACACCCGTCCGGCGCATGGTCCACGAGGGCCAGATGAAGAGGGTAGGCGAGTGGCTGCAGTGCAAAGCACAGGCATACGAAGACTCCAAGGAACCGCCCCGGGACCTGCTTTAGCTGTCGGTAAGCCATTGCGCTTATTCTCATTATTACAAAGAAGCTTCTCGATGAGTATATCATCGTAAGGCCTGGTTGTTTTGCAGGCGACTATATTTCACCCGCGAGATAGAAGATCCCGGGTCTAATTGTTCCGGTCTGTGTACGAAAACCCTTGATTGGCAAGGAGTTGCAGTGGAGAGGGAGGAGTTGGGCGGAGGCCGCTTGTGCACTCAATCCCGGAAAGCCGGGACTCCGGACTTTATCGGACACTCGCCAGGGTGGCTGTCCCGCCGCTGGTTTCAAAGTGCGGGATTCCGAGGTGCCTCTACTTTCCCAGCGAGAACCGGTGTTGGGATAATTCCATTACACTCATAGCCGGGATTTTAAGGGGTTATGGAACTGCCTGCAAAAGCTGGGTGATGATCAGCTGTTTTTTATCCGGCTTGACCTCCAACTCAAAGAAACCGGAGCCCTCTCGCTTGTGGGGGAAGTGGAGGGAGAGTCGTTCTCCCCGTTTCCAGAAGCCTCCGGGTTTGCTCCAGTCGATCTGCTTGAGTTGCCCAGGGTTCACGCCGGGGCCGGCGGTGTACTTGCCGGCGAGGAGGAGTCCCAGGAGGCCTTCGCATTCCTTGGTCTCCAGGCCCCTCAGCGAATCTACACGGTATTCCTTTTTGTTTACCTTCAGGATGGTTTGTTTCCGGGTTCCGGGAGGGCTGGCCCAGAAGTCACCCATCTGGATGTCACGCTTGCCTGGCTTCGAGCCAGGGAAGGACCATTTCCTGTAGGTGACATTCAGGACCTTGAACGACACCTGCCGGCCCTTGATGTCCTCGACCCCTTTTACGGAAATCCCCCGAGCTGTCGACGGGTACTGGTTGAAGGTGGAGATCTTTGCGATCTTTTTAATCCCGCGCTTTTTCGCCAGCGCGATGACGACCTTCTCTTCTTCCCTTGAGAGGACAGCTTGTTTTACATAGGCCCGCTCGAAACCGGAAGCCGCGGGAAGGAGGGCAAGGACAAAGACGGCTGAGATCGTTTTCATTCTTTCTTTTCCCGGGTGCTGAAGGCCTGTTGTTCCAGGCGGCGTCTTGGCAGGAGTCGTCTGCAGGCAATTAGGCAGGCGCCAATGAGCATTGAGTATACCGCGACCCCTGAGAAGAGCCACATCAGGCCAAGCGGGATATTCCCCAGGAACTGCCATGAAAATGGCGTCAGGGCCCTGCAGATAGAAAGCCATGGAGCCAGCAGGGTTTCTGCAACCTCGGTACCGGCCTTCTCAAAGAGCAGCAAGGCAGAAAGCACGACCACGAACACCAGGCTCGTGAGAAGCCACCATTGTGAAAATTTGTGTTTCATTCCTGTCTGCCCGTTAGCGGATAAACAGCCCGCTTGCTACTTTGAAAGTTTCAGGAGGCCGGCCATGGCCCGGCCCATGGCTTCTCCCACGTTCATGTAGGTCTCGGCATTGCCGCTGTAGTGGCCACCTGAGCTGCCACCTTTAGACAGGGGATGGGCGTAAACGGAGGCGACGTTGCCCTTGAATTCCGCGTACTTGCCGGACCTGCCGTCGACCGCGAGCATGGCCTCGAGGATTTTCCCACCGCCATCGGTGGCGCCCTTCTTTGTCTGGCCAAGAGAGGCACAGACGAACTTGGCCTTGGGCGCGTTGAAGTCCTTGCGAAGTTGCTTGATGATGTGGACAAGGTTCTTTTCGTAGCGACCTGAAAGCGCGGCGCTCCGGCTGTCGCGGTCGCCCTGCCACCAGAAGAAGCCGGCGATCTCGTATTTCTTGGCCCCGGGGTAGTACTTGTCGAGCTCGGAGAGAACCTTCTTCGCCCGGGCAATGTCGCCGTCGTACTGCATGCCGGCGTACCAATTGATCTTCTTCGGTTCGGTGCCTTTCTTCCAGCGCTCAGGGGAGCCCTTGTAGCCGGGATGGACCCAGGTGACGCCCTTCTTGTCGGTGAATTCAAAGCTTTCGCCTCCAGGCGGCAGCAGGTCCCAGCCCAGGGCACGATTACCGATGCAGCTTTTGAGAATCATCACCGGCGCGTCGACGGCGTTGCCAACATGGTGGCCAATACCGATCTCCGGGCCGATCCTTCCGCCCTTGATCGTCATCCATTCGTTATTGAAGCCCCTCATGCCGCCGGTGCCGCTGCCCATGACGCGCACATTCCGTACGTCCTTGCGCTCGGTCCAATTGCCCGCCTCATCCACCAGGTAGGGGTAGAGGTTCTTCTCCTTGACGGCGTGTTCGAGTGAGCCGTCACCGCCTTTGATCTTGCCGAATCCCAGCATGTTGGATTGCCCGAGGAGGATATAGACCTGCACCGGTTTGGAGAGGTCGGCAGGCTTTCCGTCCGGGTCGGGCAAGTTCTTCTCCGCGGCTGAAACCGGCAGGGCCAGGAAGGCGACCAGGAGGGTTTTGATGATGGTGTTGTGTACGCGCAAATTCATGGCTTTGATCCTCGTGACCCATGGGGTCGTGATAAGTGTTTTCGGTAGTTGGGGGGTAAGAATAATAGCTGAAGGGGAGTCGTAATAAAACGTGCGGCGGTGTTAGCAATGAAATCCATCTTGAAGCGGCCCGGCGGAGGGTTGCTTAGAACAGCTCCTTGATCCGCTTGCCCTCAAGGAGGATCTTGCTGAGTTCGGGGGGCAGGAGCTCCGGGGAGACGCGGAGCTCGGCCGCGTCGAACAAGGTGTGGAGAATCGTGGCAAGGAGGTTCTCGGGGCCGTAGGGCTCAGAGGCCGGTCGATGGCCGGTTTTGTCGGAGCGGCCGATGACCTGGCCCATCTTGAGGCCTCCGCCAGCGAGGAGGAGGGGTGTCAGGGAGCCGTGATGGTCGGTGCCGGCGTCCTTGTTCTTTTTGACAGGCGAACGCCCCATCTCTCCGGAGATGACAAGAAGGACATCATCGCTCATGCCACGGTCCTGCAGGTCGTCGAGGAAGGCGGAAACCGCGTGGTCGACCTGGTTGCCAAGCGCGTTCATGCCGACGATGGTACCGGGGTTGTTGGCGCCGCTGCCGTGGAAGTCCCAGCTCGAGTCGACGATGGTCACGTACCCGCAGCCTGCCTCGCACAGCCGCCGGGCCAGCAGCATCTCCTTGCCCAGCAGGTTGCTCCATCTCAGCTGGTCGACAAGCCTCTTCTTGCCGTTGAAGAGGAAGTGCTTGCCGCCCTCGTGGTAGTCGCGCATGTCGAAGAGGTGGCTGGTGTCATATCTCGCGATGGTCTTCGGATCTTCCTTTGAGAGATCGAAGGCGTTGGCGACGCCGCGAAGCAGGAGATCGTAAGCCTGTCGTTCCATCTGGCTGATTTCATCTGTCTCGCCGGTCTGGTCGAGACGGCGTTTGAGCCCGTCGAGCTCGTCAAGGAGCCGGTAGCGATTGACAAAGCGGTCGCGGGGGAGCTTCAGGTTAAAGTTGGCCAACTGCTCTGCCTTGCCGTTTCGAACAAAGCCCTTGTAGAGGGCGCCGGTGTTTCCCGCCCCGGCGACCTGGGCCTCGATTCTCGGGAGCCCGAAGGTCGCGGTCGGTTTTCCGAGCTTGAGCTCGGGCGCTACGGCCTCCGGGATGATCACCGTGTTCATCGGGATCCCGGTGCGGGGATGCAAGATTCCGGTCCCCTGAGCGCAGAGCGATCCCATAGCGGCTCCCGAGGGATGGCGGCCGGTCAGGATCGGTATATGGTTGTGGCCCCCGTCATTCGTGGCGAACGAGCGCACAATCGCCATCCGGTCGGCCCTCTTCGCCATCTGGGGGAAGGTGCCGCCGAACCAGACACCCGGCAGGTTGGTCTGGACCTCCCCGGTGCAGCTGCGGATGTTGGCGGGAACATCGAACTTGGGGTCGAAGGTTTCGGCCTGCGGGGGCCCGCCCTGCAGGAACAGGAAGACGACCGATTTCTTTTTGTAGAGATCTCGCCCGGTGGAGGCCTGGGACAGGCTTGTCAGCAGGCTCGGTAGCGACAGGCCGCAGAGGCCACCAACACGGAGAAAGTCACGCCGACCCAGCCTGGAGGGGCCCTTCGCGAACTGATGGTCAGTAATGTTCAGCATGGGTGGCTTGTCTCCATGCGATGAGCGCCCCTCTGCAGGCAGGCAAAGATAACCGCGGTACCACGCTTCCTCTTCATACCTTCAGTATAGTGAACAACAGGCCCGATTTAAATTACTTCCCGGCCTGTTTGATTAGGCGAGGATTCGTTGGCAGCGCCCGGGAAAAAACAAGGGTCTCAAAAAGCCCGTGCTCAGGCGGGTCTCCGCTGAAGGACTTCCGGCGTTCGAGCTGGGAGTTGTCTGTAAATGTACATAAAAACAAAGTTGCCCGGGGGTTGGTTGAAGAAAGAACAGGGTGTCCTGTTATTCTGCAGATGGAGGCTCGAAGAATACCTGGACTGGCCAGGTGTCGGGGGGTGGTCGCCTCCTTGCCAGTTGGGACAGGCTCGCTTAAAGTAGTGATTCGGTTTGGCTGGCACCCCTGAGGGATGCGTTCCCTTGAATGACTCCAAGGAGATTTCCGATGAAGCGCCTGGTGGCCTTAGCGTCGTTGCTGGTAAGCACCCATTGCTCGGGAGCGGAGGGCGGTTTTGAGGGGATGTGGGAGACAACGTTCGGCCCGATGGAGCTGAAGCAAAAAGGCGATCGGATTACGGGCAGCTATTCGATGAGGGGCGCGTCCTGTCCGCTCCAGGGTCAGGTCAGCAAGGGGCGATTCGAATTTACCTATCGAGAAAGGGCAACGACTGGTGAAGGGTGGTTTCAATTGGGAGCCGACGGTGAAACCTTTGCGGGAAAATGGCGTTCGACCGGAAGCCAGGATTGGCTGGAATGGAAAGGTAAACGAAAAGAAAGAGAGACTGGATTTGAGGGTCTCTGGAGCAGCAGTTATGGGCGGCTGAGACTTGTCCACGAAGGTGACGGTATCGAGGGGATCTACTCGGGCGAAGGGGGATCAACGATTAAGGGCAAGGTCAAAGATGGCCGCTTTGAGTTTGGCTACCAGGAACCGGCCGCCAGGGGGGACGGGTGGTTTGAATTAGCCGACGGGGGCGCTTCCCTGGCGGGTAAATGGCGGCCCGATGGAGGCAAGGACTGGCGTGATTGGAATGCAAGCCGGGTTTTCGCTGATCCGGGAATTACCTACCTGGTGGTCATGGAGGCGCGCTGGGAGGAGGACCTCGGGCAGCAGGAATACGCTTTCGGGGACATGCTCAAGGCATTCTTTGAACGTACGCCGAACGTGCAGGTCCGCCGCCGCGCCTTGAGTAACGCAAGCGACCTGCAGCGCTGGTGTCGTGAAGTCTCGTTGCTGGCAGAACCCGTGGTGGTGTGCCTGTCTTCACATGGCAACAGCGAAGGACTCCAGGTCGCCGGTCGTACGATCAAGCCGGAGGTCATCGCCGACAGTTTGCGCTCCGCGGGTAATGTGAAGCTGCTTCATTTTTCCTCCTGCCTGATCATGAAGAATCAATTGGCCGAACGCCTGATGAAACGTCTCGGTGACCGGGCTACCTATCCCATCTCCGGCTATACGACGAGTGTGGATTGGGCGGCCAGCGCGGTGATCGAATTCATGTACTTCGACCTGGTGATGGTGCGAAAAATGTCTCCGGAAAAGGCCGCACGGCAAATAAGAACGCTTTTCCCCATAGCCGGCAGCAAACCTGTTCCCGGGGCTTTCCTGCCGCCGGCCGGCTTTCGGATCCTGGCGCCGCCGCTGCCGGTGACCGGCACCAGGGAACCTGCCGGTAAAAAGAACCCGGCAACCAAGCCTGGGCAGGCCCCCAGGAAGTGATGGAAGTAACGAACGCCTGGCCGTCTGCAGAAGGAGTTGTGGTGCCATGAAAAACCTGGCCCTGTCATTCGTGCTTTTGGCCCTCTCCTTGTCGAGCAGCCAGGCGGCGGATTTGTTCATCCACCCCGGCCTGCTTCACAGTCGCTCGGACATCGAGCGAATGAGGGTTGGCGTAGCCGCCAGAACGGGGCCGATCTTCGAGGGTTTCAAGGTTCTCGAGAAGAGTACCTACGCCAGCCTCGACTACAGGATGCGGGGGCCCTTCCCCGAGTGGGGGCGGGCTCCGAATATTCGCATGGGTGAGACCGTCAGTGATGCCATCGCGGTCTACCAGCACGCGCTGATGTGGGCGGTCACCGGCAGGAAGGCCCATGCCGACAAGGCCATCCACATGATCAACGCCTGGGTCGGTTCGCTGAAGAAGGTCACGGGGATCGATGGCGTGCTCGCCTCCGGCCTGCAGGGTTTCATGTTTGCCAACGCGGCGGAACTCCTGCGCTACACGGACTCGGGCTGGTCCGAAGAAGATGCGAAGCGCTGCGGCCAGTGGTTTCTCGATGCCTGGGACCCGACCATCGAGCACTACGCCTACTTCGCCAACGGCAATTGGGAGACCGCCGCTCTGCAGACCCGGATGGCGATCGCGGTTTATTGCGATAAGCGCGAGATGTTCGAGGCGACGGTCCGCTACGCCGTGGCGGGTGCAGGCAACGGCAGTATTCCACACATGGTGGTCAACGAAAGCGGCCAGTGCCAGGAGACCACCCGGGCCCAGCACTACGCCCAGCTTGGGATCGGGCTGCTGGCCTGTGCTGCCGAGGTGGCCTGGAACCAGGGCGTCGACCTCTACGGTTGGGGCGACAACAGGATTCTCAGGGGCTTTGAGTACACGGCGAAGTACGGGCTAGGGGAAGAGGTGCCCTTCGTGCACTACCTTGACCGCACCGGCAAGTACGGGCGCGGTGGACAGCATAAGAACTACACCGAGATCTCAAAAGTCAGCCGTGGCAGCTTCGGGGCTATTTTCGAAAGGGTCCTGAATCACTACTCGAGCCGTCGCGGCATCCCGGCTCCTTATTCGGCTCGTGTCGTCAGGAAGCTGGAGCCGGAGGGTTTCAACCGCGATCATGTCGGCCTCGGCACTCTCACGCATCGACGTGAAGCGGTTAAAGAACCGAAGGCAGTGGGGCGGCCCGGTGTCCCGGCCGGGTTTGTTGCCAGGAGCCTCAATGGGGGCACGCAGCTTTCCTGGGTGCGGTCTGTTGACCCGGTCGGCTGTACGGATGCGACAAGCTATACAGTGAGCCGTTCACTGAAGGCCGGTGGGCCTTACGAGGAGGTCGCTTCGGGTCTCAAGACTCCTGTCTTTCTCGACTCAACTGCAAAGAAAGGCGAGCTCTATTGCTATGTTGTCACAGCCGGCAATGAGATCGGCACGAGCGCATCGTCGGTTGAGATTCCCGCCAGTGCGGGGCTGCCGGGTCCCTGGCTGAGCGCGGATGTCGGCAAGGTCACGATCCCGGGCTACACCGAGTACAACGGCAGGAACTTTACCCTCGAAGGCGAAGGCCACGACATCGGCGGCAAGGCCGATGAGTTACACTTCGTCTACGCGCCGATGTACGGCCAGGGAACGATAACGGCGCGCATCGTGCGGCCGATGAGCTCGCAGTGGACCAAGCCCGGCGTGATGATGCGAAAGACCCTCGATGCCGACTCCATTCACGCCTCCGCTCTGCTCCTGCCGCATTGGAGCGGCGCGCTGGTTTCGCGTCAAGAAAAGGGCGGCGAGACAAGCACGGGCAGCCTGAAGCAGCTCGGCGAGGCTCACGTCATCAAGAAGAACCGCCTGAGTACTCCCTACTGGGTGCGACTGATCCGCTTCCGCAACACCTTTACTGCTTATATGTCTCGCGACGGCTTCAAGTGGAAGAATCTCGGCTCCGTCGAGCTCGATATGGGCCATACCTTCTATGTCGGCCTGCCGGCCTGCTCCCAGCTCGAAGATGTTACGACCACAGTCACCTACGACAGCATCAGCATCCCGACCTGGCGCATGCCGGTGGAGGGGCGGATCATCTCGGCCCGCCCCGAGCCTCGCTGGCACAAGAAGCCCTGGCTGCAGCGCCACCTGGCCATGAACGAGCGCGCTAAAGAGGGCAACGTCGATCTCCTCATGATCGGCGACTCCATCACCCACTGGTGGGACAAGGCCGGCAAGACGGTCTGGGACGAGTACTACGCCAAACGCAACGCCTTGAACCTCGCTATTAGCGGCGACCGCACTGAGCACGTCCTCTGGCGCCTCGAAAACGGCAACATCGAGGGCATCTCACCGAAGCTCGCCATCCTGATGATCGGTACCAACAACCACATGAGCAGCGCGCCGCCCTACACCGCCAACGACATCCGCCTTATCGTCAACCTGCTTCGCAGGAAGCTGCCCACGACAAAGGTCCTCGTCCTCGCCATCTTCCCCCGCGGTGGCAACGACGACGACACCGCCCGCCAGAAGAACATGCAGGTCAATAAGCTGGTCTCCGCCCTCGCCGACGGCAACAGGGTCTACTACCTCAACATGAACGACACCTTCCTCACTGGCCGCCGCCTCCGCGGAGATCTCCTTCCCGACGGCACCCACCCCAACGAAAAAGGCTACGACGCCTGGGCCAACGCCCTCGAGCCCACCATCAAAAAGCTGATGGGTGAGGAATAAAGAAACTGACCATCTCACTGGGGGTGAGAAGGCCACAGGTTCGGAGCCTGGCACCATGATCACGAAAGCCCTTGCGCGACAACGAGTTGTGCAGGAGCTTCTTTTTTGGCATCGAGTGAAAAC
>Ga0310124_10001704_pt1 | contig 15241 bp, 16 predicted proteins | sample CB11b_AW_Bot5_MG_FD_203507 | JGI IMG/M metagenome (GOLD analysis project Ga0310124, IMG submission 203507) | Marine microbial communities from Western Arctic Ocean, Canada - CB11b_AW_Bot5 | ecosystem: Environmental > Aquatic > Marine > Oceanic | place: Canada: Western Arctic Ocean | collected...
AAGTTCGATTTTGTTCAGCGTTGATATTTTTCATGTAATTAAGTTATTGTTTTTAAATGGTAATATTTCAATTTGGTCGGGTGGTGTTAAGTGGCGTGCTATTTGCTTGGTTTCAGTTATTACAATTATGGATAATTGAGCGAGAAACGGATGACCGATTCAAACAGCGGCTGGATAAAATCAACCTGTGCTTATTGTGGTGTAGGGTGTGGAATAGAAGCGAGACCGACATCGCTAGGGAAACTAGAAGTGCGTGGTGATAAAGATCATCCATCAAACTATGGAAAGCTATGTACTAAAGGGATTGCGCTTGGTGATACCGTCACGCCTTTAGGACGCCTAACACAGCCTGCTCATATTCAGAATGAGCAAAAACAAGAGCTGGATTGGAACCGTGTCACTCAGTTGGTCGCAGACAAATTCAATCAAACCATCGAAGAATTTGGGGCCGATTCGGTTGCGTTCTATGTGTCTGGTCAGCTGCTTACCGAAGACTATTACGTTGCCAATAAACTGATGAAAGGCTTCATCGGTAGCGGCAACATCGACAGTAATTCTAGGCTGTGTATGGCTTCAACCGTGGTCGGGCATAAGCGAGCATTTGGCGCAGACACAGTACCGGTTTGTTATGAAGATCTTGAGCAAGCCGATCTGGTTGTGATTACAGGCTCCAACCTAGCATGGTGTCACCCGGTACTTTTCCAAAGGTTAAGAGCCGCGAAACAAGCCAACCCTGCATTGAAAGTCATCGTTATCGACCCGCGTTATACCGACACCTGTGAAATCGCAGACATTCACTTGGCATTGGAATCCGGCTCAGACGTGGCGTTGTTCAATGGTTTATTGGGCTATCTCGACGATAACGACAAGCTAGATTCAGACTACATAGAAAATCACACCCAAGGCTTTACTGAGTCGATTCGATCTGCGACTCAATATCGCTATACCGAATCAGGCTGGGGCGACAAAAGCGTTCCTGAGCTCACAGGGTTAACAGAGCAGCAGCTAAAACAGTTCTACAGTTTGTTTGCATCGAACGAGAAGGTGCTGACCATTTACTCTCAAGGCGTGAACCAATCGACACAAGGGTGCGATAAGGTAAATGCCATTATTAACTGCCATTTAGCCACTGGGAAAATTGGTAAACCGGGCATGGGGCCATTCTCTGTAACGGGCCAGCCGAACGCGATGGGCGGACGTGAGGTGGGCGGCTTAGCCAATACTTTAGCAGCGCACTTTGAATTTGGTGATCCGCAATCACACCAAACCGTGAGTGAATTTTGGCAGACCGACAACCTAGCCACACATGCGGGATTAAAAGCGATCGACCTGTTTGATGCGATGAATGAGGGAAAAATCAAAGCGGTGTGGATCATGGCAACCAACCCAGTCGTGAGTTTGCCAGATAGCGAAAAAATCAAAGCCGCACTAGAGAAGTGCCCGTTTGTGGTGGTGTCGGATTGTATTGCTGATACGGAAACCACACGTTTGGCTGATGTGGTGTTGCCTGCGCAGGGTTGGAGTGAAAAGTCCGGCACTGTGACTAACTCCGAGCGTCGAATTTCACGTCAGCGCCGTATATTACCAAGCCCAGGGGAAGCCAAACCCGATTGGTGGATATTAAAAGAAGTCGCACAAAAAATGGGATTCAAAGAGCAATTCGAGTTCCGCCACGAAGGTGAGATCTTCAAAGAGTATTGCGAGATGACAGCGCTCGACAATGAAACAGGCAAAGCGCGAGACTTGTGCTTAATTGGACTCACGCAACTGGATGAGAAAGGTTATGGCGAGCTCACACCACAGCAATGGCCAGTGCTTGAGTATCAACCAGAGATCATCGAGCAGCGAATGTTCACCAATGGCGAGTTTTTTACAGAATCTGGCAAAGCGCAGTTTATTGCAGTCGAGCACGACAAACCGATTGCCGATACCAGCCTTGAATTCCCGCTTATCATGAACACAGGTCGAATCCGAGACCAATGGCACACCATGAGCCGCACAGGCTTGGCCGCAGGTTTAGGCGAGCACACCCCAGAACCGTTTGTCGCGATGCACCCAGATACGGTTTCAGAACTGAACTTGGATGAATTCGGGCTAGATGCGTTCAACCACGCGACTATTAACCCAGTGGTGAAAGTGCGCAGCGCACAAGGGGAGTGCCAAGCCCGCTTAGTAGTGACCAAAGAGATGCGCCGCGAACAAGTTTTCATGCCGATTCATTGGAACGCACCGACCGCCAAAGACAGTAAGCCGTGTGACCTGATCCTACCTCACACCGATGCAGCCTCTGGACAGCCAGAATTCAAACACACCCCAGTAGTGGTTGAACCGTGTGGTTATCGCAGTGAAGCCGCATTGGTCAGCGACAAAGTGATGGACTGCAGTGGCTTTGATTACTGGGTACGGCAAAGAGTGGAGGGCGGTTTTCTGTATCGCATCTCATCATCCAAGAACCCAATGGAGCTGGTGATTCAACTTGCCAACACCCTTGATGCCTTGCCAGAACCTAACACGGAGGCGATCAAATCACTCCATTACCACGGCAATAAGTCATTCAAGAATTATGGCTCAGCCAAGCTGGGTCAGTCTGGCGTAAAGCAAGCCTTCGTAGTGAACAGTAAGCTTGACCATCAAAGCATCGACTGGCTGGTGGAGTGCCTAACCCGAGAAGCCGATGAAGAGTTTGAAGCCGAGTTTTTGAGTGCTTTGGCGAAGTAGTGACTACCTCTTATTCACCCATACTTATAACGTAGACGCCGACTATCATGTCGGCGTTTTTGTTTGAGAACACGACTCCCAAGATATGAACAACTCACATATTGGGTGGTTTTCTGAATTTTGACGAACTATATGGAAAATTTCTGCTTTTCGTCATGTTTGATACGAAGATAAGTAGGTAAGATGATGTTATTAAATGAGTTATTAGGCTTGGCCTGAACGGTTTAGATTACTAGACAGAATTGTTTCAGAGACAAAATGCAGAATTACTCTGTCTAAATAGCTGTTATAAGCATTAAGCGTATAGAACGAAATATTATGAATGAAATGAAAGAGCCTTGGAAAAAAGATACAAATGATCGTTACTTGGATATGGTTAAATCCGTAGTTAATCTATCTACCGCGTCTTTATTGCTACCAGTCTTTTTTGCTAGGAATTTTATTGATATTCCTAAAGATTCTCCTTTGGTGGCAGTGTTCGGCTGTAGTATCTATATTGCGTGGCTTTTGTTGGGGTTATCTATTCTTAGCGGTTTAGTTTATCAATACCTTTCAGCGAAATGGCTCAGGATTGCGTGGGGGAAGCAAGCAGGCATTCTCTGGTCAAAGAACACATCAGAATCTACAGTTGAAAACTGCATGGAATGGTGTTTGTGGGTGTGTGTAGCTTATTTTATCTCTGGTGTAGCCTTCACATTGTATTTTTTCATGACTTTTGAAGGTGTCCACTTATAGTCATGCTTATAACAAGGCGTTTAAGGCGGATTCACAACGCTAGGCGATTTCACTTCCAGTTGAGTTAAGTGTTTAAGGTACAATGGTTTAGGTTAAGTATGCGTTATCAGCAACTTAGCAAGGCGTTAGGTATTAAAGAGGAAAACATGAAATATCTCAAACTTGTGTTCTGTTCAGTGTTGGCAATTACGTATTCAAACTTCGTTTGGGCTAGTAGCTGTGATGCAGTAGACGATAAATTATTAGATGTAATGGCTAAGACTCTCAATGTTCATATGGATGAAATTGCTATTGATAAGACATTTTATGACCAAAACTTTGATACTGATGTTTTAGACCTCATTACTGTAGTTGTTGATATGGAAGAAGCTATTGGGGTTGAGCTTAAAGACGAAGATGTAGTTGATCCGATAGTTTACTTCGATGAAGAAGAGTTTGAGCCAAAAATTAAAGACAAAGTAACGGTCCGAGAATTTCAAGAGACTGTTCACAAAGCGTGTGTTAACTCTTTGGGCTAGGTATTAGTTGTCAGAAATACCTAACAAATTGTTCAAGAGTGATTCGGCACGCGTGGCATTATTACTATGCGTTGGTTTTAGTGGTTAAGGTGGTATGAGGAGGCTTCGGTATTGTGTGCCTCACACCTTAACAAGGCGTTATATTTATGGGCTGAAATACAATATAAGGATAGAAAATGAAAACTAAAATGGCGCTTTTGGCTAGTGCTATATTTGTCAGTGGTTGCGGCTCGATGGACTTACGTCATACCGTCGACATATCAGAGATGCAAACATTTATTGAGTTCAATGTTAACGATGAGCTATCAGTTAGCAATGTCCAAACTAATAAAGACAAAATTGTGATTGTGGAGCTAGGGGGCTTAACGGTCACGAGTAACAAGAAAGAATTAACAGACACTGTCATTGAACTTACGAAGCAGGAACTAGTTAAACGAAACGCAAAAATGAGCGCTAGCGCCAAGAAAGGGTTAAATTTATCTATAGAGAAACTTGTTTGTAAATCACCCCAAAATTCACTTTCTGTTGGTTGTGATACGTTGCTGAAATTAAGAACGAATGCCGGTTATGAAGCTATATATCCAGCGTTTGCCGAGGATATTGATGCAAATGAAGCGAGTAGTTTCTCGTTAGCCAACTCGGTTGCTGCAATGTTTCGAGATCCAAATGTTATTGATTATTTGACCAAAAAATAAATATAACAAGAAATTTAAGAGTGATTCACAACGCTCGGCGCTTTCACTTCTAGCCAGTTTAGTGTTTATGGCACAATGCTTTAGGTAAGTTGTTGGCGTTGTTCACACCTTAATTTGGCGTTAGCTATCCGAGTCAAAATTTGTATATATAATAAGGTCAAAAAATGAAACGTATGTTGGTATTAGGTGCTTCTATAGTCGCGGCTTCAGGGCTTCTCGGTATAGAGCAACTCAATAATTTTAAACAGTTTGGAAATGTCATAGAAGTAACATCAGGAAAAATTAGGCTTGGTGAAGTTTATCGTGAGACACTTAGTACTTCATATGAAGTTACTTTTGATGGTGATAAACGTGCTTCAACGTCTGTGTATGCTAATACTAAAGATCTCTATTCTTCAGCTCGTGAAGATCTAATAGAGATGTTAGACAAAGTAAATAAAAGTAGGGTGGCAGATAAACAAGAGCCATTGTCAATCGATAGTGTTACTTGGACTAAAGATGCGACAATTACCCTAACTACTAAGGTAACCTATCAGTCAGAATTTCACCCAAATTTTGTTCTTACTATTGATGAAACAACTATGACTCATGACGCAGATTCACAAGAAGCTAAGAATATCTCTCAATACTTATCAGAATTAAAGTCGTATTCAGCGAAAATGGTATCTCAGTATGAAAAGAGTAATTCGTTTATCAAATAGCTAACAAACTGTTTAAGAGTGATTCGCAACGCGTGGCATTTTTACTATGCGTTGCGTTTGGTGCTTAAGGTGGGATGCGTGAGTTTAGAAAGAAGTGACATTCAAGAATTTGTCTCAAGGTTTGAGGAAAGGCATGATCCGTATGCGAGATACGCATCGTTTGATTACTGCTATAACTATTTCCATCCAAGCACTGGGAACGATCTATTGGGTGATATGGAAAAAAGTTGCTTAGCTCTTGGGTTTTATCTCGCAAGTTGGGGAATGTTTCGTGGTTCAAGCTTTATGCTAGAGAAAAGTGCGAAGAACTTTGAAAACCTAGTGGGTTATATAGCATCACAAGACTCTTGTGCTTGGTCTATTGATGTTGACTCATATACTAGTGAAAATATTGAGTATCTATTAGATCAATACAACGAAATTAGAACCATCTTAGTTCCTCAAAATACAAGCCACCTGACATTAGTTACAAAAATAATGCTTGGTGTTTTTGGTTCTGTGCCAGCAAATGATCGCTTTTTCAAACAGACTTTCGGGGACATTTTCAAAGGCGAATGTGGCTTCAGCAGGATTAATACAAAGTCATTGGACTGTTTAAGTCGGTTTTATCAATCAAACAAACTTGTAATAGACCAAGTTTCATCAAATAGAATGACAGTTGATTTTAATTCAGGCGTTGATACTACGTTACCTTATACAAAAGCTAAAGTAGTTGATATGTACGGGTTTACTAAAGCGATAACAAGCACTTAACAAAGCGTTTAAGACAGATTCCCAACGCATAGCATTTTTCATTCCATCGTTGGGTTTTGTGTTTAAGGTGGTATGGTTAAGTTTCGTGGTGGCGTTGCTCACCACTTAACGCGGCGCTGACGGATCCCCTCATAATTTCCCTAGTCCTGCGTTGTGTGTGAGCCTTTGATATTCGAACATTCCCCATTGATATTGGGATTCATTAATTTGATATCGCCGATGATTTCGAACCTCTCTCCCTAGACGAGGTATGGAGAGAACTCGGCGGTGTTTAATGCTGTTGGCTTGGAAGTCAAAATGCCATTTGGCCTGTACTGCAATGAGGCCATTCCACAACATCAAGATTTCAGCGAGCAACGCAATAAGAAGCAGGATATCTAATCGCTTAGTACAACGAGTTCTGTTGTGACGAAGTGCGATCCCATAGGCGGTACTCTTTAGATCGCGGAAGGCTTCTTCTATCTGCATACGCTTGGCGTACAGATTGGTAATTTGTACTTCATTTAAGATATGTCTAGGGACATTCGTCGCGAGTAGCCACGGCTGCTTCGCACTGCGCTGGTAGAGATGTGTAGCGGAGTGTTTTTGGCTGGTTCTACTATGGCGCTGGGCTTTTCGGCCTTTTTCTAATCCCTTATAAACATAGGCTTCACAAGATATCGGTGATCTCTTTGCTAGTAAGCAGTGGCCAAGATATTTGGGTTTCTGGACAGCGGTTGGATAAAAGGTTTTATTTGAGACCCAAGGTTTATGAGGTTGTTTGATTGATACTTCACCTCGGACACGACCTAACCAAAACCAGCCTTTCTCTTGAACTTGTCGGAATCAAGTATTTCGAAAACCCGCATCAGAAACGATGATTGGACTGGTTTTACTGGGTAAAATACTCTGCAATTTATCGAGGAATGTTTGGTGACTTTTCGGTGAATTATATTGGCCATACTCAAAAACTTGTTCAAAGATAGTGATGGCTCGACCATCAAGTGCAACGGATGCTCTTAACGTCATATAACGAAGTTGTTCACGAACATCAGACTAATCCACAAGGATCACAGGGCATGAGTTGGCGCCCGTTATTAAGTAGGCATGCCATTTATAAATTAGGTCTTTTTCACGATGTAGTTGGCGATTTCCAAGCAGTCTATCAACGCGTTTAATCGCATGTTTTACCGTGGTATTAGTTTCCAGTTTGCGACCTAGTTTAGTCAGCGTTAAGTCTGAGCCGTCAAGTACACTTTTTGTAGCAAGTATCAGAGAACTAACGCGTTTTTTGTGAATGGAGGGGCATTGGTTTTGTATGGTTTGTTGTAGAATCTGAATGTCGCGCATTGTTAACCCACTTGTTCGAAATGTGTGTTCAGCGATATTCATTAGATCAAAGACGGCGATGCGCGTCTACCTCATTGTTTTTACGCCTGATTATGAGGGGATTCGTAAGATGCAGGCGTTAGCGCGCTGGGCCAATCAAATCCTGGATGACATTGGAAAGGGTATCGGTCTATTCTTATTCTGATGTTTTTGTGAGGGTTAAAAGTATGGCACCAAGAAACTATTACACGTTACCTGAGATCGTCTTTTGTACTTATATTGCAAGATTTGGTCGCAGCCAGTTTGATGAAAATGATATCAGTGAATTTAGTGGTCGTTCATTATCATCAATTAAGATGAAGGTTCAGAATATTGCGTCAATGATAGATGAAGCCGGTTATCAAGCATCGAACCAAGTTAGTTTGCTTACTGGAAGAACAACTGGTGAAAAAGGGCGTAAAACCAACTGGGATGATGTGTGTCCCCTGTTAAATCTAGGCCAAAGTGAGTTGCTCAATAAATGCAGTGAACTTGGCATAAAAGCGCGCTAACAAACGTTTAAGAATCGAGCCAACCAAACAGGGCGCCATTTACAGGCGCCCTTTGTATTAGTTGGCAACGCTATAAGTGTCGTAGTCACGAAGTAAGAAGAGTGCGATACAGGCTGCGAGCATTGGCCAAGAGGCAAAGAACAGTAGGTTATTGAACGGGTCCATGTATTTTCCAAAAGAGGCGAAGGTTGAGCCTGCATGCAGGACCAAAATGGCACCGTAGGTGTACTTCTTCCACATGCCAACAACGAATGCGCCTAAAAATCCGAGCTGCGCGACGCCCAAAGCCATCATCGCATTGTTCGAGATGTCTATGCCGTAAAAGCCAGACAGTACTTTCGTCGCGTGTTCAGGGACAAGGATCTTATCCAAGCCCCAGAACAAGAAGACGATAAAAATGCCGATTCTCAGCAGTAGTAGGCAAGTCGCCAGTTTGGTTTGAAGTGTCTTTTCCATGATATCCCTTGTGATGCATTCAATGATGCGATGATTTAAATGTTCATCAAAGGAGACCCATAGCCGTTGGTTTTTCTTTCGCTATTTTTCAATGCCTTATGTAACAGGAAATGTCTGCTTAACCTTTGTTTATATAATATGTCATTTTTTTGATGTGGTATCATTCACTCAGTTAATTGTTAATGGATATATAACGTGAAAAAATACCTACTATTATCGCTTTCGGTTTTAATTTTGGCTGGTTGTGGAGCCCCTCGTTACACAGGGAGCGCGATTCCAGAACCTACGACTGAAGTGGATGTTGTGATTGTTAAAGACGCTGAAACACGTGAAGGTTTTTTAAATACCATGGAAACGTGGCTGCAAGATAACGATTATACCTACACCGTCGTACCAGATAAGTCGAAGCACGATCTTGATAAGCTAACATTGGAGTATGAAGGCCATTGGGGATGGGACTTAGCGTTGTTCTTAAAGCAAGCGGAGATCAATGCTTATCAGAACGGGCAAAGAGTAGGTGAAGTAGAGTTTAAAGTTCCATATACGGCTAACCCGAACAAGTTCGGTGATGCATCTAAGCGTATTGGTTTTATGATGGATACGGTATTTGGTAAGAAAACCGCTGAAGAAGCGACGAAAGCGGCAAATTCATCCGATTCAAAAGCGACGAACTAGTCTAATTAGCTGACTCACTCATCCCTTTGTTCGCTTTCTATTTCTCTTTAAACTCAGCTCGAAGAGACGAAGAGACGAAGAGACGAAGAGACAAAGATGTGAAGCCGTCGCTTTTACCGTTACGACTTCACATCGTTCATATTAATTAAAGCTCTTGTCTGAAGTGATATTTTACTCATTTCGCTTGGTATTCAGGGCCTGGTATCAATACGTTTCGCTATCTTTGCTTCTTTTCATTTCGAGCCAGCCAGATGAGTGGCAATATGATCATTGCAGTGCCAATCGCCATTGCAATATCAGGCATTTCACCAAACCAGACCAACCCAACTCCCACCGCTCCGAGTAAGCCGCTGTATTCAGCACTGGCGATTTTATTGCTTTCTGCCGATCGGTAAGTGACGACACATATCGCCGCGTAGATGAGGATAAAGCCGCTTGAACCTGCGGCAGTGATAAGTGGTGACCAATCCCATTCACGGCCTTCCCAAATGGCGAGTCCAAGTGATGCCGGAACGCCTGCTAAATTGGTTAACAACAACGTTTGTGCCACGGTTTGATGCTTCGGAAGTTTGCGAATTAACAAGTTATTACTGGCAATGGTTAACGCAACGATAAGCGCTGCAATGGCCGCCCAATCGATCTCTGTCGGGCGAATGATGACCAGAACGCCCATAAAGCCGAATATTCCAGCAGCCACTGAGTAGCGGTTGAGTTGCTCTTTGAAAAATACCAAGGCTAACGGCAGCATCATCAAAGGTGCGGCGTAGAAAATTGCGTTGGCGGTGGCCAATGGCATGGCATTGATGGCAAACACCATAAAGATCGCACCCAGTAACCAGATGTGCGCGCGCAGGGCATGCCATTTCAGCCCATCGGTGAAGCTCTTTTTACTCACGCCAAAACAAAAAGGCAGAAGGATTAACACAGCCGTTAGCTGTCTGAAGAAGACAAATTGAAACACAGCAATGTCTTCGCCCAAGGTTTTAATTAAGGCATCAGAGAAAACCGCAATTAGATTACCGACAATGAGTAAACTCATTGCCATTCCAACAGACATTGAAGGCATGATGAAGCTCCTATCATTGACTGACGCGTGTTCAGTGTGAGTTAAAAGAAAATGAAGAAGTGTGATGGCGTAATCTTAATGCATAAAATCGTTTCATATATAATGATAAAAATTCACTTAGTATGAGCTGAGCTAATAATGAAATTACCACCTTTAAGAGCAATACAATGTTTCGAGTCGGTCGCTCGTTTTAATAGCTTTTCTCAGGCGGCGATAGCGCTTCATGTTACTCAAAGTGCGGTGAGTCATCAGGTTCGCTTGCTTGAGGAATACTTAGGTGAAACCTTGTTTGTGCGTCAGGGAAGGCGTTTATCGCTCACCCCGATAGGAGAGCGTTACTACGAAGACGTGTCCCATTCATTGCAGAATATCGCGCAAGCCAGCTACCAAATCCGCGAGGGTGAAAGTGGGAAAATTCGGATTGCAATGTACAGTTCTTTGGCGGTTAAATGGTTGGTGCCTAGGCTCGAAAACTTACGCCAACAGCATCCAGAAATCGATTTAACGTTAAGTATGGTGGCCGATGAGCCAGAGTTCTCGGATCAAGTTGCCGACTGCTTTATCACGGCTAATCCGCCAAAGAAAAACTACGTTAGTGACTTCTTATATAAAGAGCAGCTCTATCCGTTCTGTAGCCAAAAGGTGTGGCAGAGAATCGAAGATAAACCTTTGCCAGAGGCACTATGGGATCAGCAGTTACTTTCAGTAAGTTCAATCTTCAAGGATGACGGTGAAGCGAAAGACTGGGCTAAGTGGTGTGAACTCGGTGGTTTCAGCCTGCCAAAGGATGTGAAAATTAGCCAATTCAGCCACATGGTCCTGGCCGCTGAGGCTGTGAAATACCATCAAGGTATCGCGTTCCTGAACGACTACTTTCTTAACGACCAAGATCTTCAACAAAACTTGGTTCGTATCCCAATGCACGATTTGCCGACTGGCGACAATATGTACTTTGTCTACAAAAATTCGAGAGCCAAGCAGTTTGAAATCAGAACGTTAGGCCATTGGCTCAAACAGCAATGTTTTGATTATGAGTAAACAGTGAAGCGTAACATTGAAAGAAACCGCTCACTCTCAGACACATGCGTGGTATCTAGATACCACGCATGTATTTTAGGGGGGTCACTACGCTCTTATGTTCGTTGGAAACGCTTCAAGTGTACTAACTCGAAGTAAAAAGATTGTGAGGCAGGCTGCCCTCAATGAGTCTGCTTAGACTTGTTCCCATTCCGGCGTTGAGGTGGATGAGAGTTTGTCTTCATTATCTGCGGCCATATGTTGCTGTCTGAGCAAACTTATCGTCAGGTTTATCGGCATCGGCTTATAAAAATAGAAGCCTTGGATATAGTCGACACCTAGCTTAGACAAGATGTTCACTTGGGATTCGTACTCAACCCCTTCGACGATCACTTGCATGCCTAAGGTGCGGGACAACTGAAGCATGGACTCCAGCAAAGGGATACCAAGGCTTGATTCGTCTGAAATGTTTTTCACAAACACGCGATCGATTTTGAGAATGCTGAACGGGAACTGTCTCACAAAGTCTAAGCCCGCATAGCCCGTACCAAAATCATCAATCGCGACTCTTACGCCCATATTCGATAGTTTGGTTAGGTTGCCTCTGATTTTGACCATGTCGGCATCAGAACATTCACCATCTTCGGTTACTTCAAAAACCACCTGTTTGAGAATCTCAGGGTGTCTTTTAAAGATGCTGATCACCTTGTTAGAAAAGTTACTGTTGGACACAACGTTGCGGCTGATGTTGACGCTGATGTATTTTGATTCGAACACGTCTTGATTGCTTTTCAACGTCACTAATACTTTGCGTAGCACGAAGTAGGTGAGCTCCTCAATCAACCCTAAGCTTTCAGCAAGCGGAATGAAAATAGCAGGGGATACATTGCCTTCAATAGGGTCATTCCACCTGAGCAGCGACTCGCAGCCTACAATTTCAGTTGTGTTTTGGTTTACGATAGGCTGCATGTGAACATGTAAGTGTTTGTTTTTGAGTGCGCTAGACAGTGAGTATTCTAAGCTACGCTGGCTTTGCTTCTTATGTTTGATGGAAAGGATAATAATGGTGGTGATTCCGGCCATCAGAAAGCCAAACCACAAATAGTTCAACAGGAAGTTCCAATAATACTGATAGCCAATGTATGACGTGATGGTCAGCGGGTAAGCGTTCGATTGTATTCGTACTTTGGCAATAGACGGTGCTGTATCAGAAGGGTGAATATCTTTTTTAATCACCTCAACTTTGGCCTGAATTCCGTGCTTGCTCAGGTTTGTTTCTACAATGTCATAGATGAAATGTGGTGGGATCATCAGGCTCACTCCCGCTTCTTCCTTGTTAGAGAAAATCAGCATGATGGATTGCACTTGAGTGATCGCTGAATTTGAATACGACAAGGTTGTTAAGTTCGGGGCGTCATTGAGTCTTTGTCTGATGGTGCTGTACAGGCGAAATGAGACTTCGCCATCGGTAGTTGAGCAGTAAAAACGATCGTCTTTATTGAATACCGCCGCTTCTTTTACCCAATCGGCATCAAAAACGTTTTGGCGAAGTTGCCTAACCATCGAGTCGCAAGTGTGGTCCGGTGTGATGCTTGATAGAAAAAGGTCAAACCTTGATTGAATGCTCTCAAGCCTTGTTTCGACAAGCCTCGATGTGTCTTCCGTTAAATTCTGGTAGTGAGAGGGTGTAAAAGGGATAAGCAATGCCATAGAAAAAAAGAAAGAAATGGCAAAGTAGAACGAAGTCTTGGCAAAATGTTGGTACTTGATATCCATAGTTGGAGAAGCGTTACCGGTTTGGGTGAGCATTCAAGTTAATTTATAAATTTAATGATAGCGATGCAAGGCAATGCATAAATAGTGTGAATGTGCGCACGTGTTATTTATTGAAATAGAGTATTTTATCGTCTTACTATAAAAATCAGAATGTTAGATATGCTTCCAAGGTTGAGTGTGTCGTTTTTTTGTTCAGTACTTTTGCATTTTTTGATGAAGCGGATTGTTGCCGGTTTTTTATCATCAAATTGAAAACTGTAATTTTTGAAATAATGCGAGTGAGTGGATTTGAGCGTAATGATAAAAAATATGATTTGGATGTTGCTGCGTGTTTTGATCGCCTATTTGTTGATAGGTCCTACTTACGCGATCCTTATTTTGTCTAATACAGCAACACCTGTTTTTTTAGATACTACGGCTGAGGTTTTAGCCTGGATCTCTTGTTTCCTTCTTGTGATTGGTTATGTACTGATCAGATTTTCTAAAACGAGGTACATGGGAAAATTATTATCGCTTAGTGTATTGGGGGCGGTAGTGTTAATCATGTATGTCGATGAACGTTATCGGATTTTTGGAGTCAGCGTTAACGCTTGGAGCTTATTTTTAGCCGTTCTATATTTGATTATGCTTTTGTATTTCATTTTTCCAATTAAGCAACTTAAGCCTTTACTGAGCTTAGTTCCCGTCGCTGGGGTATCTTGGTTTTTAGTTTGGACTTTCGTGGGTCCAATAAGCTTAACGTATGAGTTGATTAGCAATAAAACAACAATTTCAATAGCGAACTATCAAAAGGTAATCGACTTGCTACCTGAGTTGTACCTAGATGGTTTCCAGTCAGGTTTGTTTTCCATGCTTCTTGTTCTGTGGTTATATGCTTTCGTCATCTTGTGTCATAACCCTAAACGCAGTTATCAACAATTGGCGTCTCATGTCGTTAAGATTCGTAATGCTTGGCACTAACAGGGCGCATACACGTGCTTTTTAATTAGGGGAACAACAATGAAAAAGGTTTTAACGGTCGTGTTATTAACGTGTTTACCTTTGCTAGCATCAGCATCCGATGATGTTATCGATTGCGAGAATGCGATGAATACCATCGAGATCAATCAGTGTGCGGCAATTGAGTTGGAATCTGCACAAGCGGAACTGGATAAATACCTTGCAGCGAGCTTTGAACACAATGCATATGATGCGGAGTTGGTCAGTTCAATCAAGGTGGCTCAAGACAGCTGGCAGGCGTACATGTCGGCTCATTGTAGCTCTGTGTACACCCAATGGCGTGATGGTTCAATACGAGGCCTTATGGCGCTTTCCTGCAAGACAACGTTAACCAAGCAGCGCACGCATGAAGTGTGGGTGAATTTCTTAACTTATATGGATAGCACGCCTCCCGTTTTACCAGAGCCTAAATTAGCGCCGTAGGCAGGTTTGAAATGCGTACAGGACTGTGCTCCTGCTTCAACCTTTGGCGTGTGAATAAGAAAGTGATAGGGGATTGTCTTACTCTGTCGTTCTTAGTTCTTAGTCTCTAGTTTGAAGTATTACCTAGCAAGGATTCGATTTTGAATAATGTCAGCATCACTCTTATTCAGCTTGAGGTTGAATACAAAAACAAACAAAAGAACATTGAGTCGGTCTCTGATCTTTTGGAAGCGGAATCGACAGTTGGGGATGTCACTCTGTTACCTGAATTGTTCACTACTGGGTATATTTTTAACGATGCTGAAGAAATTCATGAACTGGCTGAAGACTTCAACGACAGTACTACTATTGATTCATTAACTCAGATGGCAGCGAAGTATCACACCTTGATTGTTGCTGGTATTGCCGAGAAAGATAGCGGCCAATATTACAATAGCGTCGTGGTGGTAGATGGTTCAGGTTTACTTCATAAATACAGAAAAGTCAGTCAAACCAAATTCGACAAACAGTATTTTTCACGTGGGTGTGAGCTCCTTACATTTGAGCTCAAGGGCTTAAAGTTTGGTGTTGCGATTTGCTTTGATATTTGGTTCCCGGAGATCATGAGAGCGTATCAGTCGGTCGACGTTATTCTGCACCCGGCCAACTTTGGCGGTCACCACAGCTTTGCTATTGCTCAAGCAAGAGCTTTAGAAGAGGGGTGTCATGTCGTGACGTGTAATCGCGTTGGGCAGGATGTGGTTGATGCGTTTACCGCGACTTATTGTGGTAGCAGTAGAACCTATTCACCAAAGGGAGACTTAATGCTTCAGCTCAACGACAAGCAATCTGTAGAAACTGTGAGTATTCA
>Ga0310124_10001705_pt1 | contig 15239 bp, 12 predicted proteins | sample CB11b_AW_Bot5_MG_FD_203507 | JGI IMG/M metagenome (GOLD analysis project Ga0310124, IMG submission 203507) | Marine microbial communities from Western Arctic Ocean, Canada - CB11b_AW_Bot5 | ecosystem: Environmental > Aquatic > Marine > Oceanic | place: Canada: Western Arctic Ocean | collected...
GGGGAGAGGAAGAAGACACTCTAGCCAAGGAACTCACTTTGCCGCCATCGGCACGAAGGGACCGCGCCATGAACCGATTCCCCCTGACTTTCCCCGGCAATCTCTCTGTCGTTCCCGTTTTTGCCGCCATCCTTTATTTCGCATCGCCTGTCTCCACATGCGCGATCGTCGATCTAAACGAAAACGGATACGACGACATTTGGGAGCAGAAGTACAGCGCGACCGCCCTCGCGCAGAATGAAGACTCGGATGGCGATGGCGACAGCAACCTGAAAGAATCAGTCGCCGGAACGGATCCGCTTGACGCCCTGTCACGACTGAGGGTGAGTCGTTTGAAAGTCGGCCCCAATCCGGATGCCGTTTCCGGGAATGGTGGAGACACGGTGCATACCGTCGTGATGACCGTCGCCTCGCAGGCGGGAAAAGCGTACCAGGTCGAGTCCAGTTCCGGGCTGAATCAGCCGGGTTGGCAGCCCATAACCGGGCAGATCCTGGCGGATGGGGCATCCCTGTCACTGACCTTGTCAAATGCCGCGCCTGCGGGAGCCAGCGAAACGCACTTTCGTGTCCTTGTGTCGGATTCCGATTCCGATGCCGACGGTATTCCCGATTGGGACGAACTTCAGATTCCGAGATTCGATCCGCACGTACCCCAAAGCGCCGCAGCCGGTTATGACGATTTGGCTACGCTCACAAGCACTCTCACCGCGAAGACAACCGCCTTGGCGGCGAATGCATACGAGAAGGAGGGGATCGATGGACGCATTCGAATCAGCCGCACCGGAAGCATGCCGCTTGTCGTCTATTTCGGATTCAGCGGGGATCCCGATCCAACGAAAGGCTCGGCGGCGCCCACCGACTACGTAGTGAAGCAGCGAGGCACCACGTCTATCGAACCGATTCCATTTCTGGAAGGGGCCGTGGTTGCGAATTCAGAAGTTTCAGGAACGCGAACATTCTCGGCAGTTTCGACGGAGTTTTCCGAGGTTGCCCTGCCCTACGAGATCACCCTGAACGGTGCGGTACGGATCCCTGAAAACATCGCCAGCGTGGTGATCCTGATTGATCCGATGATTGATTCGAGCAACGAGGTGCCCGAATCGTTGGTCATTCATCTGGCGCCGGCTCCTGCCCTGACGGCCGGCGCCGGAGCAGGCGTATCCGTTCGAATCAACGACGCGCAGCCGGTGGCGGGGAATGAACACCTGTTTATCGGGTACCTTGGCCCGGAAGTGGGTGCCGTCTCCTACGGTAGCGGGATATCCACCGTTCTGCTGCAGGGGGATAATGACATGGGACTGGTGAATTTGAGCTTCAGCGGTCTGACGACGCCTCAGGTCGCGGTGCACATACATGTTGTAAACCCGCTTTCGGGACCGGATCTGGAAAGTCTTCCGCTGGGGCAGGTTTCGGGTCATGAGTGGTACATTCGCGCCGCGCAGTTCCTGGTGACCGATCAGCATGTCCTGGATGCTCTTTACTCCGGGAAACTGTATGTAAACGTGCATTCCGCGCAATACCCTACCGGCGAGATCCGGGGCGATTACGCATTCACCGAGGGCTCGACCGAATTGCAGATTCCCCCTGATCCGCCGCCCCATGAGATCCTGACCGGCGAAGAGCTCGACCGGGATATCGTGCGGTTCCTGACGCAATCGACATTTGGACCTCGACAGGAGGACCTCGATGGAATGCGGGCTCTCATCGAGGATCCCGCGATCGGCGACGGCACGAATCGAATTGCGGGCATGGAGGCGTGGATAGATCTCCAGATGGATCCGGTGCAGATGCCGGAAAGTATTCTCCTCGAATACACCCGGGCATCCTTTAATCAGGATACGAATACGAGCGAGCGGCACCATCGGCGGTGGGGGTGGTGGGAGCACGCCGTAAATGGCCGGGATCAGCTCCGGCAACGTACCGCCTTTGCATTGAGCCAGATCTTCGTCACGTCCACCGCCACCGCAACCCTTGCCCAGCGCCATTACGGGATGGCCAACTATTACGATTTGATCACGACCAATGCTTTCGGAACGTACCGTGACCTGCTCGGAGACGTGACCTACAGCCCCGTCATGGGATTTTACCTGAGTCACTTGAAAAACCAGAAGGAGACGACCAATAGCGTCGGCAAAATTATAGCCAGTCCGGACGAGAACTATACCAGGGAAATCATGCAGTTGCTTTCTTTCGGCCTGGTGCACCTTCATCTCGACGGCACTGTAAAACTTGGGACGAATGGTCTCCCCATCGCGACGTATGACAATTCCGTGATCACGGAGATGGCCAAAGTTTTCACCGGGCTGAGCTACAGCAAACGTGCCGACTCAAGCGGGAACCCGATTGACAATACGAACTTCTTTCTCGGAGAAGGCAACTTGGAGTATCAAGTGCGGTGGCTGTATCCGATGAAAATCTTTCAGCAGCACCACGAGGAAAGTGACAAGACGATTTTTGGCGGGCACTACATTCCCGCGGGCCAGACCGGGGACCAGGATCTTTCTTTGGTTCATGACCTGCTGGCTGCGCACGAAACGACGGCGCCATTTATTTGTCGCCGGTTGATTCAGCGATTCGTCACGAGCAATCCCAGTCGTGGTTACCTGTACCGCGTTGCGAAGACCTTCCAGGACACGGGCGGCGATTTTTCCGAGGTAGTAAAAGCTATTCTGCTGGACTACGAGGCGCGGAGCCTCACGTTGGTTGACCAGGTCGGACAGGGAAAACAGAAAGAGCCATTGATCCGGTTTACCCACCTTATGCGATTCGTCAACACGGCATCCCAGATCCCGCTGTCGAGTCTTTCCGCACACGGATACCCGGCAACAGAGTTGGCGAAGTTCCCAACCAACGCGACGATTTTTCGCATGCGCAACAATCTCACGACCGATTTTGGGCAGGAGGCGCAGAGTGCGCCCTCCGTTTTCAATTTCTTCCTGCCCGATTTTATCCAGCCCGGAGCGATTGCCGCCGCCGGTCTGGTGGTGCCGGAATTCCAGATTACGACGGAAAGCCAGGTGTACGGGTGCATCGACTATGTCTACGACCTGACCCTGCGCGGCGGCGGTGTGCCTGGACTGGGACTGCCACCCGGTTTCTCGAATACCGACGACCACATGTTCGGAGATTACCTGCCTTTGCTGCAGATCTACAACGATGCGCTGGCTTTACCGGGCGGCACGGTGGAGACCGCCAGTGAGGCGCTGGTGGACTACCTGGACCTGGTGTTTCACGCCGGACATCTCAAGGCGAAGTTTGCCGGCGCCCCCGAGCCGAATCCCCGGAGCCTGATCATTGAGTCGACCATCAACTTCGGAAGTGTGAGGCGCGTTCTGAATACTGTCTACATCGTGTTGAACACACCGCAGTACGTCATCCACAAATAGAAGAGCGAAAAGAGATCATCTATGAAACATCGCAGAAAATCTTCAGGGGATATTCAGCGGCGCGAGTTCTTCCGGCAATCCGCATGCGCGGCGCTGGGCGTTACCGGACTCGTCAACATGCTGGCCAACCTTCGGCTGATGGGAGTCGCTATGGCGCAGAACCCCGGATCCGAATACAAGGCGATTGTGTGCCTTTTCCTCAATGGAGGAAACGACTCCACCAACATGCTGGTCCCAAAGAGCGGGCAGCTGAGAATTGATTACGACCTTCACCGGGGAATTCTGGCCGTTCCCGCGAGTTCTCTGCATGAGGTTTTTCCCGATAACGAAACAAGGGAGTTTGGCCTGCATCCCCAGTGCGACGAACTTGCCGCATTGTTCAACGCAGGTGACCTGGCTTTTGTTAATAATGTAGGCACACTTTCCTATCCGATTGAAACCAGGGAGGAGTACCTCCAGGGCCTGGTTCCCGTTCCACCCCAGCTATTTTCGCATTCCGACCAACAAGTGCAGTGGCAAAGCTCCGTTCCGGACAAGCCCTTCACCTCCGGCTGGGGAGGGCGCATCGCGGATCTGCTACACGCAACGGTGAATCCCGGATCCGGCGTGTCCATGTCAATTTCACTCAATGGCAAAAACAACTTTCAAGTCGGACTGAATCCGACATCGAATCAATATATTCTCAGTCCCACCGGCGTAACGAACTTGAAGGGGTACGGGACTGATTACCTGAATGCGCTGAATCCTGATGACACCTACAAAGATAACGATCCGGGATGGCGCTTTCGCGCCTTTCGGGAGACGATGCGACTGGTACACACGAATCTTCAGGAGGACGAATTCAGCGACACCGTCACCACCGCATTGGATACGGAAGGCGTGGTCGGCGCCGCGGTGACCGCGGCCGCGCAGATTGAAGCAAACCTCGGATTCACGTTTGATGACATTTTCACGAACAACAACGCGAACACGGACCTGGGTGACCAGTTGAAGATGGTAGCGCGGCTCATTGCTGGCCGCGATCCCCTGGGAAACTCGACCCAGATCTACTTTGTGCAAGTGACCGGCTACGACACGCACCAGCAGCAGCTTACGGCCCATGATTTGCTACTCGATGAATTGAATCACGGCATCAAAGCCTTTTGGGATTCGCTCGTGACGCTCGGCGATCAGAACCGGGTGCTGACGTTTACCGCGTCCGACTTCAATCGGACTCTCACCCCCAATGGACAGGACCCCGATGACGGCGCAGATCACGCATGGGGCGGACACCAGATGGTGCTTGGCGGCATGGTAAAGGGAAAGAATTTTTACGGTCACTACCCGGATCTTGTCGTGGGCGAGGGGCTTGATGTTGACAACGAAAGAGGCCGATGGATTCCCACGACCGCGGTTGACCAGTACTCGGCGGTTTTGGCCAAGTGGATCGGCGTTGACAGTAATTCAATGGAGGCCATTTTCCCGAACCTGCCGCGTTTCGATGACCCCTTTACATCGAGCGAGGCCAATTTGAATTTTATCGATTTTATGGTGTAGATGCAGACAAATTTCGCCACTCGAAGGACTCTCTGGGCCGCGGCCTGTGCCGGGCTCCTCGGATTCGCAGTATTTGTGGGGTGGTCCGCTTTATCGCGACCGGGATCGCCCCGAAACCTTGTGACATTGCACGACCCTCCGGATTCAAATTCCGGAGATCCGGTCGAAGTGGAGCCAATCATTGCCCGCAAAGTGGACCGGAAGGTGTTCTTCGCGCCGATTGCGATGACCACCACGAATCTCTCGAGCCCGCATTCTACTGCCCGCGAAGATGTCGAATTGATCGACACAATGTTGTTCGAATTCCGGAGGGCGATGACGAATAATCCCGTGGCTGGGCTGAATGTCGAAGTCGTTTCCGCCCTCACCGGAGCCAATCCCAAGCGCGTGATATTTCTGCCGCCCGATCATCCCTCAATCAATTCAAGGGGAGAGCTTCAAGACCGGTGGGGGACGCCCTACTTCTTCCATGCGTTGTCCGGACGTCAAATGGAAATATTCTCCGCGGGGCCTGATCGGAATCTCTGGACCAACGACGATATCCGGTACCCCTGACGAAAAATCTTTCCTGATTGTGCGAGTCAGAATAAAAGGGGTGGATGAAAGAACAAGTCCCCCCCATTATTTACGAAGATAATTTCATCGAGAAGCACCGGATCGCCTGGCGCGTGGAACATGGCGTCCCGGATCCGGCGAATCCACTGCTGGAAGGGGAGTACCCCTGGGACGATACCACGGTGGCCGTTGGCCATGGATCCCTGCAGATCGATCCAATTGACGGAAAGTTCAAAGGCTGGACCCCGGTGATGTCGGGAGACACGCCGGAGCGAGTCGGCGAGTGCGAGTTCCGTTTGGCCTATATCGAAAGCGACGACGGCGTAAACTGGCGCCGGCCCCAGCTCGATCTCTGTTCCTGGCCCGGCCATGAGAGGACGAACTTGATCTTCGACAACGATTCCGGTGGGCGAACCACTTTTGCCTCCGTGCTGATCGATCCGGAGGAAAACCCTGGTGAGCCCTATGAAATGTTCTGTTTTCGTGAAGTGCACTGGAGTAATCCCGAGCGGCTCGTAGCGGGGTTCAACCAGACGCCGGCAAAGGACGACATCGATGTCTGGAAATACTACGGCCTCTACCGATACCGGTCGCCGGACGGTCTTCATTGGCGGGGTGTGGAGGGTCCGATCAAATTGAAAACCGGGGACGCCTGCTACGTATACCGGGATCCCAATCTTGGATATGTGGCGCATCATAAGTCTACCGCGCCCCTGGGTCCCGGAAATGTTGTGCCCTACGAATGCTATGATCAGTGCCGGGTTGCGATGCGGCGGAGCAGTCCGGACGGCACGAACTGGACGGATTCCGTTCCGCTGATGGCGCCGGATTGGCGGGACAGCAACGGCGACCAGATCATGGAGGTGGGCCGCTATCCGTACGGAGACGGGTATGTTGGGTTCGTAACCATGTACCACGCGGTTTCCCAGCAGATCGACGTCCAGTTTTCCGTCTCCGCGGATGGGGAAAATTTCTGGAGGCCGATTCCGCGAGTACCGTGTCTACCCAATTCGCCCCTTGGAGATTACGGCGGAGGCATGATCTGGCCGTACCGCCTGCCGATCGAATTGGATGGAAGACTATACCTATACTACGGGGCCCTGGCGGGGCTGCACGGGGATATCTATTCCAAGGTTTCCGACATGCGATTCTTCAGATCCGGCGCTTTGTGCCGGTCCAGCTGGGACATGGGGCGGTTTTTCGCCGCGGTAAATGTGGATGGCGAGGGCTTGAATGCACCTGGGGTTTCCCTGCCTGGCATGACCCCCAATCCGGACGGGATCGCTTATCCCTACCTGACCAGCGTCGCCGAAGAGGTCGACGGGAAAACGCTCTATTTGAATGCTGCGACCATGCGGGGAGGCGAAATTTACATCGAGCTTCTGAACGACAAACTTCAACCGATTCCGGGCTTCAGCAAAGATGATTTCAGTCCGTACCAGGGAGATGATTCCTGCCTGGCGGTTTCCTGGAAAGGCGGGTCGTGCCCGGAAAGCGGGAACGTGCACACGCGCGTATACATGACGACCGCAAAACTCTATGGCTTCGCATGGAGATGAAGACCTCCGCCGTTGACGCGCGCGGCGCCCGGTGCTTCTAACCGATTACATATCGGAATCCAGGTTCTCCATCCAGTACGCAAAGAAGAACTTTTTTTTCTTTTTCTACGGTTAGCCGATCCGATTCACCGAGAATCGGGCGGAGCGTCGTGGTCATCTGCATGATCACGAAGACGAGGATCACGCACCACACCAGGAGATGGCGGTTGCGGCCCCTGTTCAAGAACCCTAATGCGGCGCGGCACAGAGAAAGCGAAGGCCGTAGCACATCCCGATCGCCCAGAAGGCGAGATTCATCGCGCCCGTGAACGCGACTGAATTGGTCGATTGCGTGAAGCCCCATGCTCCCGGCGAGAATCCGGCCATCAGCAGACCGGTCAGCGCGACCGAGGCAACGAGGAGGGTGAGGATATGGCCGATTTTCAGGTCCGCGCCGGATAGACAGCTGAAGATGATGAGGCTGGGAATGCATAGGATGGCGCTGAAAAGGATGCCGACCGTGAGTCCGTAGGCAAGGAAGCAGAGAATCGATATCGCAAGCAGAGAAAGGCCTCCCTTCTTTGCCTGTGATTCCTGTATTTCATACACGATCTGTCCCGGTCTATTTCAATAGAGCTTCCGCGGCCGAAAGCAACCAGCAGAATCAGGAGTGGAAATTTGATCGCGGTGTAGAGGGCCTGGGTTGTATCGCGAAAGATGCCGATGGTGAACCCGTAGGCGCCCGCGGAGACGATGATTACGAGCGAGCAAAAAAAGATCCAGACCCCGGGTGCGGCAAGGTTGCGGCGCAGGCGGCCGGGTTCTCCCCGGCAAAGAGTCATAATCTTCGTAACGGTGGTGTCCATCTCGCATGGTAACGTACCGAGTGGAATTGAAAGGAGTTCGAAGGGTTTGTGAAAAGGGCGTGAACGAGGTTCCGGGTTACCTTTTCAACCGGAGAACGACGATAGCGCCTTTTCCCGGAAGATTGGCGATCTTCACGTTTCCGCCGTGCAACGCCGCGACTTCGCGAACGAACGCGAGCCCGAGTCCCGAGCTTTTCTTTCCCGAGTCTGGTCGGGGAAGGGAATAGAACCGATCAAAAATCCGGTCGATGGCGTAATCGGGGATACCGGGACCTTCGTCGGTGCAACGAACCTCAACGGCATCTCCGATTGAATGGAGGCTGATTTCGATTTCCCCGTGGTTCGGGGAGAATTCGACGGCGTTCAGCACGATATTCTGTACCGCATGCCACACTAGGAAGCGCTCGCCACGAACGGTCAAATTCTCGTCTCCCCGGCACCGGGCCTGAATCTGGCGCGGTCGCATGGTCGTTTGAAGGCTTTCGATCACTTCGTTCACCACCTCGCTCATGGTGATCTCGCTGGTCTCGCCCAACTCGCGACGGATTTCAATAGAGGCGAGAAAGAGTTGCCGATCCACGATGCGTTGCAGGCGGTCGGTCTCGATGCGGAGATTGCGTTGAAACCGATGGCGGTCCGGATCGGGGGGATTTTCCTCCAGCAACTCGACCGCGCCCCGAATTGCGGTGAGCGGACTCTTGAGTTGGTGGGTCAGGGACTGCACATATTGTTCCACGTACTCTTTGCCATCCAGCGCATGGCGCATCTCTTCCATGGCGAGTGCCATCGTTTGCATCTCGCTGCCCCGCACCCGCGGGAAGGGAGAGCGTCTCCCGTCACGGATCGCCTGCGCGTAGCTTGTCAGGCGCTGGATGGGTCGAGTGATCCAGGCCGTGGTTGCTATTCCCATTCCCACGATCGCCACGCCGGCAAGAATCCCAGCGGAAAGAACTTTCCGCTGGGCGCTCCGAATAAACTGGTTCGAAGTGGTCGTCGGTTTACAGACCGTGAGCACCCCTACAATATCATTCCTGATCTTAATCGGCGCGGCCACGTGAAGGACGGACGTATTGGGATCGTCGGGATCGGCGCGCGTACTGCGAGCGCCGTATTCTCCCCGCAGCGTCAGCAGGACGTCATTCCATTGCGAATAATCCTCATCAACAGCTTTGCCGTCATCCGAATCAAACACCACGGTGCCAAATGAGTCGGTCGCATAGACTCGAACCTGAACATTGGTTTTTTTAAGGTCGTAGATGTTCGCTGAAAATTTCTGCATTTTCGCCGTTTGAAACGCGGCGCCGAGAATGGCGGTGTCGATATGATCAGCGCCAAGTTCGCGGGACGCGATCGACGCGAGAACCACCGCCATATCGACCAGCGTTTCTTCCACCGACTCGAAATATCGAGGGCGGATATCGTCATAGATCCACTGTAGAAGGTACGTAAAAGAGGCGATGACGATCAGTGTGAATCCGAGGATGATCCGCGTCCTGATCTTCACCAGATTTCCCGTAGAGAGTATCCCAGTCCGCGGTGCGTAACGATCGCTTCGCAATCGTCCCGAACGCTCCGTAAACGTGCCCGAATGCTTTTTATGTGCGCGTCCACGGTTCGTTCCGTGCTCGACCCGGGGTCCTCCCAGGCTTGATCCATCAACATGGCTCGCGAGTAGACACGTCCAGGATGCCCGATCAGCACTTCCAGGATCCTGAATTCGTACCGCGAGAGAGTGAGCGGCTTGCCGAAGTAGTGAATCACATAGCGATCACGGTCGATCGAGAAAGGGATATCCGGCAACTCGGCGGAGTCTTCCGGCGCTCTCGGGGAATGGGCGCGGCGGAGGATCGCCCGGACCCGCGCCGTGACCTCCCGCGGGCTGAATGGCTTGACCACGTAGTCGTCAGCGCCCAGTTCCAGGCCTACAATGCGATCCACTTCATCGGACCTCGCCGTCAGGATCAACACCGGGATCTCCGTGGATCGGCGGATGGATGCGCAGATTTCGAACCCGTTCGCGTCGGGAAGTCCAATATCAAGGATGACGAGTTCGGGAGGCATCTCCTTGATCGACTTCAGCCCTTCTTCCCCGGTTTCCCGCCAAACGGGCTCAAATCCCTCCGTACGCAGCGCATAGACGAGATTCTCCGCAACAGAGGGCTCATCTTCAATGATTAGAACTCGCTGTGGTTGCATGGTTCCAAATCAATTCCGCGTTCACGAAAACGCGATGTGAGTGCCCAGATGTAAAGAAACCGCCTGCTCGTAGATCGTCCGTGCGATGGTCGTGTCCTGGATGCCGATTCCAACGCCGTCATAGAGTGTAATCTGGTCATCGTTTTCACGGCCGGCGACGTCGCCGTTGAGGACCTGCCCCAGGGATCCCTCGAAACAATCTTGGGTGAGGATGCCGCGACCAACGGCGATGCTGACTTCGCCACGAAGGAGAGCATGTTCAATCATGTCCGCAAACTTTCGGCACTTCGGCAACAGGCTCATTTCGCACTCGATTTTGTCAGGGAGGTCCGAGCCCATACAACTCAAGTGAGTGCCGGGACGAACCCACGATTCCAGGATGATCGGATCGAGGCTGTTCGTGGCGGTGACGATGACATCGGCGCTTCTGCACGCTGATTCCGCGTCGACTACAGAGATCGGGATCTCGCCGCCGATTTCCGCTGCCGTCTGACCTGCCGCTGTTTCGTCCAGGTCGTAGAGGAAAATCTGCTCGAACGGGCGAACTGACCTCACCGCCCGAAGGCATTGGCGGCCCAATTGTCCGGCGCCGATCACTGCGAGTGTCCTCGCATCCTCGCGGGCCAAATTCCTGGATGCGACTGCCGCCGCCGCCGCGGTGCGGTACATGGTTGGGAGCGTTCCGTCGCAAATCATCAGCAACTCCCCGGTAGCGGGATCAAATGCCGGAATCCAGCTATCCGTTGTAGGTAATCCCCTCGCCGGATTGTTCGTCCTCTCCTGTCCGATTTTCATGGAAAGCAGGTTCGCGGATTCCGTGTATCCGGTAATGCACGCTGAGTAGGCCGTGCCCGCATCACCGACCGGAATTTCGAAAATAGCTTTCGGCGGCAGGTAATCGTTGCCTTTTTCGAAAGCACGCATCGCCTCCTCGATGGCGTCGATGCCGGCAATGATGTCGACTTGCTCGGCAATCTCCTGCCGCGTCAAAATGATTGTTTTGCGAGCCATGGGATCATCCTTTCGAAAGCTTCCTCTATCAGTTCCATGCGTGTCGCGTAACTGATGCGCAGCGCGTTGTTGCAAGACTCCCCAAAGGTCCCGCCGGGAATGGTGCAAACCTTAGCCTCTTTGAGCATGCGCATTGCGACGTCGAAACCATCCGCACCGGGGGGAAGGGAAGGCATGATGAAGAACGCGCCCTGGGGACGGTAGGCGGTCATCCCCGGCGCCTGCTCTACAAATTCGACGACGCGGTCCCGTCGCCGGCGGTACTCCGCCACCATCTCTTCCACGCACGTCTGATCGCCGGTCAGGGCGGCAACGCCCGCGTACTGTGCCGCGGTGTGTTCGCAGGTGCTTACGAACATATGCATACGCTGCATGTCGACAATATTCTGTTTGCTGGAAATGGCCCACCCAAGCCGCATTCCGGCCATGGAGTAGGACTTGGAAAAGCTGCTGGCGACAATGGTGTTGTTCAGGGTCGGCGAATGCTTGAGCGCGCTCGCATAATCAATATCGTCAAGAATCAGGCGGTCATAGACTTCGTCACTGATCACGGTGATGCCTCTTTCGGCGGCGGCCCCGCAAATCGGTTCGATCGTTTCGCGCGGGTAAACGGCACCGGTAGGATTGCCGGGAGACAAAAGCATGACGGCGCAGGTTTTGTCCGACATGGCGTCGATAACAGCCTGCGGATCGAGTTGATATCCGCTCTCCGCGGTTGTCGGCACGTAGCGTGGTATGGCGCCTACTGTTCTCGGAATGTGGGAAAGGACGAAGTAGGGTTCGGCAATAATAATTTCTTTTCCAGGGTTCACCGCCGCCGTGAGCGCAATGTACAGGGCCTGGCAGCAACCGGTGGTAACCAGAACGTTCTCCGCATCCAACTCGATGTCGTACCGATCGGCGTAGAAGGAGGCGATTGCATCCCTCAGCGAAGGCAGCCCCGCATCCAGTTCGTAGCGGGTTTGACCGTCCTGCAGGGCTTTAATGTGAGCTTCTACAATGTGGCGAGGAGTGGGAAAGTCCGGTTGCCCGATCGACAGGTGGGCCACATCCTCCATCGTGGACGCGGTGTTGAACATGGTTCTGATGGGGGAAAATGGGAGTTCCGCGAGGCCGGGGTGCCACGCGATTCCGGAGGGTCTCGTGCTCTGGGAATTCATTTGTCGTTACCTCTATTTCCAGTAGAGTACCCGAAATCGTTGGCCGGGCAAGATCGTAGGTAATCCTGCCCCCTGGAGTCCTGTTACCGACATGAAACTCGAATGTCCGATTCCTCCGCCAGGAAATTGATCTTCCGCACCGTCCTTGTCGCAGCATCCGTATTTCTGGCCCTCCTGCTGTTCGAAATTGGATTTCGCATCAATTCAATGATTCACGATGCACGTCTCGATGCCGCGATAGGAGAGATTCGGAATCCTGAACCCGTTCGCGACGGGGCGGAAGTCGGACTTGCGTAAATATCCGGCTCAGTGCGAATGCAAGAATTGTTTACGAAATGACCCCGGATCTTTCAGTTGTATTCCGTGGGATCGGGCTGAAAACCGATGCCAGAGGATTCCGGGTGGCTCCCGACATACCGCAGGTTGGAGAGGACGCAGTTCGGCTTGTCGGGATCGGCGACTCATTCATGTTCGGTTGGGACGTTGAAGCCGAAGAGTGTTCCCTGTCGCATCGGCTGAATTCGGAGGGTGGCGGGAAGTCGTGGCACATTACGAACATGGCGGTGCCAGGGTACAATACCGTGATGGAGGTGGAAGCATTCAAGGAGAAGGGATTATCATTGAAACCTGATGTGGTGTTGGTTCACTTCGTCATCAACGATATGGACATGCCGAATTTCATCGTGCGTCGCGCTTCCGTCTTTTCCCTGAACCGGTCGTTTCTGCGCGAGCGATTCCGGGAGAATTTTGAGAACCGGGCGCGCGGAACGGAGCGTCTGGTTCGGCTGCCTGCCGGTATTCACGATCACTACAAGGGCGGTGCGGAGAAGGTCCCAGAGGAGTATCGCTATATGGTGGGTCCGGAACCCTATCTTCGTGCGATGCGCGAGTTGTACGCCTTAAGCAGGGAGCATGCTTTCAGGGTCATTGTTCTGTGCGATCTTACCGCCCCGACAATCGTTCGCAGGATTTGCCGTAAACTTTCGTTTCCCCTTGTCGAAACTGCCGATGAAGTCGATTCGCATATGAAAAAACGGGGCAGGAAGACTACCTCGATACCGACCTGATCCTGAGAAGAGACGATACACATCCTTCCGTGGCCGGCCACCGCTTGATTGCGGGGGTTCTCGCGAAAGCGTTCGAGCGCGAATTCGGGTTCCACGCTGACCCATCGGATAAGAGCCGGGTGGGCAAAGGTTCTGCTTAGCAGGAAAAAAATAGCGAAAATATCGATAATTGACGGACCGTTTTATGAATAGTCAAGGGCTCAAGCTTCGTTCCGATGCGCAGGTGGATGTGGATTCTCCGTCCGGGCAATCCGAATTAGAAGAATTTGAAGACTCGCCGACGTATGACCCTGTCGCATCTCTCGGCGCGGATGTTCCTGCGTCGCGGTTGGATGCGCCCACCTATGCCGTTGCTCAGAAATGGGCACGAAAGCAAGCCGACAATAAGGCGATCGCAAGCGCATGGGTTCAGGGGACAACCTCAGTTATTATAGCCTCACTAGGCTTTATCGGTCTGTAGTTTTGGGGACACTTCAACCCCGATCAGGCCGCCTGGGATACTGTGATTTCATTTGTGTTTGGCAGCCTCATTGCCGGCATCGTGCTGATTAACGCCTTCTTCGATTCACTTGCGCAGGGGGTTGTTCTTCTTTCGATTCCAGCCCTGATTTCCGTCTCTTTTATGGCGCGGGCAAAGAAAGCTGCCGCGGTGACGCTGGGAGCCTGGGTGCTCTTCAGTCTCGCGTGGTTCTACTACCCCTATTACGTATTCTTCCGAATGGATCGCTTGCCGATTATCAAGGGCGTTTTGCCGCCTTGTTGCTGGCTTCTTTCACGGAATTTCCATTATGGGCGACGCCACGCTTTTGGATAGAGTCGTCGGCGATCTCATCGAAGTCGCCGGCCAGTTGAAGGCCCAAGTTACGTAGAAGGCGGGTTAACCGCCGGCCTCAGTCATGATTCGCCGGGCGTTTCCCTGCAGAACGTCCGCGATTTGCTCGTTGCTCCAGCCCAAGGCGGTGAAAATGCGCCCGTGGTCTTCAAGGGTCGTTGGGATTTCGTCGGAGTGAACATCGCTTCCGAATAGGATTTTTTTGTGGGCTTCAGGCCAGAAAAAGATCTCTTTGAACCACTCAATCGGTTTTCCGCTTCGCCATCCATCCACCCGGCCTGAAAGATCAGCGTAGATATTGGGAAAGATCCGGCAGAGTGTTGCCGCTTCCTCGTTCCAGCAAACCCCCAGGTGCGCGCAAATCATTCGAAGTCCCGGGAATTCGTGGGCGATGGGTTCGAGGTGAATCGGGCGATAATTTTCCGACCGGATGCCCTGGCCGGGCATTGGGCTGGGCGGGTAGAAGGGCCCGGTGTGAAAAAGGCAGGGCAGCCCAAGGTGGGCGGCGCGTTCGTAAATAGGGAAATAATCCGGTTCACTGTAGGGGCGTCGTGGGACGTGAAACTTCAGCCCCGACATCCCCAACTCTTTCAGTTGATCGACGTCCTCCGCGGTGCAATCTCCCAGTCGCAGATATCCCCATCCCCAGAAACGGTCCGGTTTCTGCCCCACCAGTTTTGAGAGGTCGCTATTGTCAACTGCTTGCCCATCATATGTGTAAAGAATAAAAAGATCCGGAACGAGTTTGCCCATGGCGATGAGACCCACCCGTTCGATCCCCAACAGGTCCATCTGCCGCAAGAGGCGCGCGATGTACCCGTCTTCGTTAATCCAATGGTGGTGGACGTCCCAGATCGAAGCGTCCATGACTACTTTGTGTGTGTGTCCCAGAGTTCGTCGAACATCGGCCTGGCGCGGTCGAGGGAATGAATCGTCGGCTCCGCCATGAGGGCCTGGAAGATTCTCTCCTTGTCACCGCTTATGGACGCGTCCACCAGCAGGCGCTGATGATGGGCCAGTGATTTGCAGAGGCCCTTGTGGTGTTCAGGAATGGGGTCGAGCCCCAGTGATTCCGTACGGTCCTTATAGACC
>Ga0310124_10001708_pt1 | contig 15228 bp, 9 predicted proteins | sample CB11b_AW_Bot5_MG_FD_203507 | JGI IMG/M metagenome (GOLD analysis project Ga0310124, IMG submission 203507) | Marine microbial communities from Western Arctic Ocean, Canada - CB11b_AW_Bot5 | ecosystem: Environmental > Aquatic > Marine > Oceanic | place: Canada: Western Arctic Ocean | collected...
TCCGCACCCCGGCAGCGTTCTGCAGCATCGTCGGCCTGCGCCCTTCGCCCGGGCGCGTGGCCCGGGCCCCGACACGGCTGCCTTTCGACACGCTCTGGGTTCAGGGGCCGATGGCCCGCAACGTCGGCGACGCGGCGCTCATGCTGGATGCCATGTCCGGCGAACATCCGTCCGACCCGATCGCGATGGCAGCGCCCAAGACGCCTTTCATGTCCGCGATCTGGAATCCGCGATTGCCGAAACGCGTGGCCTACAGCCCCGATCTCGGCGGCATCGTTCCGGTCGCGAAGGAAGTCGCCCGCGTCTGCGCCGCGGCGGCGGCTCGCTTCAGCGACCTCGGGGCCACGGTGGAAGAGGCCTGCCCGGATCTGAGCGATGCGAATGAAATCTTCCAGGTGCTGCGGGCCAACCAGTTCGTCGGCGACCTGGCTCCGATCATTCAAGAGAACCGCGAAGCGACGCGAAAGGAAGTCGTCTGGAACATGGATCAGGGCCTCAAGCTGACCGCCGGGGAATTGGCCCGCGCGGAACGGGCACGCGGCGCCCTGTATGCCCGCGCCGCCCAGTTCTTCGAAACCTACGATCTGCTGCTGTGTCCCACCACGATCGTCCCGCCTTTTGACGTGGACAGGAGCCAGATCGACGAGGTCGAGGGACACCGCTTCAAGAATTATTTCGAGTGGTACACCATCGGATATGCCCTCACCCTCACGTCGCTTCCCGTTTTGTCGATCCCCTGCGGCTTCACCGAGAGTGGCCTGCCGATCGGCATGCAGGTCGTCGGCCCTCCTCGGGGCGAACACGCGATGCTGGGCGCCGCCCATCTTTTCGAAGAGGCGCTTGGAATCGCCGACACGTTGCCGATTGACCCGCGGTCGCCCGCGTAAAAGACCGTGCGAATCGGTCACACCTTGTTCACGGCGTAATCGACGATATTGAAATTTCTCAAGGGGCCTTCGCTTCCTCGGCCGGCGCCGCTGCTTACGGGCAGGTTCACGACGAACGGCACCTTCTGTTCGTATAGCCCGCCATGAGATCTGAGGTAGGTCGGGGCATTCGGATGTTCGCTTGCCGTGGTACCGAACACCTTATTCTTCTGCGACAGCAGAAACACGTCGCCGATCATCTCGCCGGGAACACCGTGCCTCTCGACCACATCGCTTCGGGACAGGGCTTCTTCAACCCCTTGCACCGACCCAAGAACCTCAAGGGCTTTGTCCGCATCGCCCTGATCATCAAAGTAGATCCACGCCGCCGACCCCAGCGAACCGTGGTGGCCCTGGTACTTGTCGGCGCACGGCAGCACGATGTGACAATCCTCGATGCCGTGTGATTCCAGCACGTCCTTCAACCATATGGCATCCGGCGAGCCGTCAGGATTGAATTTGCTGCTCATCCCATGGTCCGACGTCACGCCGAGGGCGCACCCCATCCGATCCATCTCGCCCAATCTCTGGTCAATACCTTGAATGAACTGGTTCGCAATCTCGGTTCCCGCCTCGTATCGGTGAGGAATGTAGTCCGTCAGGCTGACATACATCAGTTGCGGGACGTACGGACCCTTCCCCTGGAGCACCGCCACGGCCAGATCCAATGCAAAATGGGCAGACTTTTGAGAATACATCCAGTCGGGATCCTCGACCTTTTCCAGCAGCGTTCCGTTGCTCGTTTCCTCGACCGCCCTTTCGATCACTTCATCGACTTGCGTACCGTCGCCTTCGAATTTGTGCGCGACCTCCGCAGAGATGTTGATACCCTGCCAGCCCTTGGACAGGAATGATCGAAGCTTGTCCTTGGAGGCAATCGCTGCAACTTTCAAGCCGTTCTCGTGAAACGCCTTCAATATCGTGTCGCAGGCCACGTCCTCGGGGCGGCAGATCAACTCGTACTGACCCGTCTTCCTGTTGAACGACTGGCCGCTGGTGGCAATCCCGTGCACCCGGGGCAGCACACCGGTGACGATCGATGTGTTGTTTGGATTTGTGAAACTCGGAATGACGCAGTCGGCGACCGAGTAGAATCCCTCTTTCTTGAACTTCTCGAAGGCCGGCGCCATTCCCGCACGCCCGGCCTCCTCCAGGTACTCCGGAGCCACGCCGTCCATGCAGACGATCACGGTCGGCCGGCTCGGCTTCCTGTAATCAATTCCATTGACACGAACCATTTCAAGCGATCCTCGGGGTGTGCGACACTGCGGTGTGATGAATCCGGCATCGTAGCAGAACTGCTCTCGATTCATCGCTCGCAGGCTTCCCCCATTCGACACCCATGCGTCACGAAACTACCATGCCGCCCACGAGCATTCACCCCCTGAATACCCCACCTGATCGACCCCAGGAATCGAGGCCAACGCACCGAAAGGCGATAAGCATGCATCTCAGGACCATCAGCGCAGCCGTCATCTGCATTCTACTCGCTGGGGCATTCACGATGCCCGCGTTCGCGGACTTGAAACGCCCGCTTGTCCTGTCCGAGAACGGGCAGACGCAGTACAAGATCGTCATCGCCGAAGACGCCCCGCAAGGAGAGGCCCAGGCGGCGAAGGAACTGGCGAAGTATCTGAATCAGATCACGGGTGCTCAATTCCCGATCACGGGCGACGCGGCGCCCGAATCGCAGTTCGAGATCGTGGTCGGCGACACCCGGCGCAAGAGCAGAAGCGACGTTCCCGAAGAGTTGCGCACGGACAACTGGGAAGGGTTCACGCTGCTGCGAGATGATGTAAAGCTCTACATCATGGGCAACATCCCCAGGGCAACGCTCTACGGGGTGTACGACTTTCTCGACGTGGAACTGGGCGTCAGGTTCCTCACGCCCGAGGCGACGCACGTGCCCGAGAATCCGACGCTCACGGTCGCCATGAAATCGAGGACGTATGGGCCGGCGATTGAACGCCGCACGATCTGGGAGGGAGGCAACGGAGTCGTGATCGAGAATCGGCTGAACGGTATCTCCTTCGGCCACCTCGGCGACGAACTGGGCGGCGTGAAGTGGGTCGGCCGCCCCACCCACACGTTCGATATGCTCGTTCCCTCGGAAAAGTATTTCGACGAGCACCCCGAGTACTACTCCGAGATCAAGGGCAAGCGCCTTCGCGAGTACGACGGCCTCATCACCCAGTTGTGCATGACCAACCCCGACGTTCTGAAGATCGCCACCGACACGGCCCGGGCGTGGCTGGGATCCGGGGTGAAATCCACGCCGCAGATCAAACACGTCATCTCGGTGACGGTGAACGACAGCCCCTGGTTCTGCAAGTGCGCCCCGTGCGTAGCGATGAACAAGGAAGAGGGCGTCGTTGAAGGCGGCACGAAGATGCGCTTCGTCAACGCCATCGCCAGGACGCTCCAGGAGGAATACGGCAACGTCTCCGTGGAGACGATGGTCTACGGCACGCAGTTGCCCAAGAAGACGAAGGCAGCGCCGAACGTCCTCATCCAGCTGGTCGCCGATCCTGACTGGCGATTCGCCCTGGATGATTCTTCGCACGAAAGGAACCGAAAGCAGCTGCAGACGTTCCGAGAACAGAAAAAGATGCTCGGAGACGGCTACTTCTACAACTGGGTCAAGCTCGGCACCTACGGGTCGACCAGCTATCTCGATCCGCGTCCCAACCTGAGGTACATTGCCAGGAACATCCGAATCATGAACGAAGAGGGTGGCGTCAGGGGTTACTTCTGCCAGGCCGTGCAGAGCCGGGGCACGGAAATGCAGGATCTGAGATTTTACCTGATGGGTCGCGCGATGTGGCGTCCGCACATCGACAGCCAGGAGACGATCAAGGAGTTCTGCACGCTCTATTATGGCAAGGGCGCCAAGGACGTGTTGCGCTACATCGACTTTCACCACGACGAGTACGGCCAGCTCGAAACGCCGAAACCCACGATGGCGAACCCCACGATTCGCTACGACGACCGATTCATCGCCACCGCCGACGAGATCCTGGCCGAAGCCGAGGCGAAGGCCGAAACGGCGACGATCAAGCAGCGCGTCGCCACGTGCCGCCTGCCGATCTGGAAACTCCAACTGGACAGGGCATTCGGCGAGACCGGCAAGATCCACTTCTTCCCCGTCGAGTGGTCGTTCAAGATAGACCCGGACGACGCCGGCCTGACCGACAAGTGGTATCAGACGACATCCTTTGACGATTGGACCACGATGCGCATCGACAAGCACTGGACGATGCAGGGCGAAGAACGTCGCGGCGCCGCCTGGTACGCCACGACCTTCAACCTGCCGGACACGAACGGCGCGCCCCTGGCGCTCTGGTTCGGGTCGATCGACGGCGACGCCGATATTTTCATCGACGGCGAGAAAGTCGCCGAGCAGAAGCTCGGAGCGAGCGTCATGTGGTGCCACGGGTTCTTCAGACCGCTGCCGAACGGTCTGTCGCCGGGCGAGCACACGATTGCGATCAGGGTCTTCAAGAAAAACTACAACGCGGGGATCTGGCGGGAAATCTCGATCATCGACATGTCGCAGCCTATTTCACCGGAGCTGCGCACCGCCGGCGAGCGATTCCTCAAGGTGGCCAGGGCGGCCGATCTCGCGTTCCTCAGCGAGAGCTATGGGGGCAAGTACACCCAGACCGACAAGGTGTACTACCCCAAGATCGAGTTCTTCCTGAAGCACGGGCAGATGAACTGAAGTGGCCAGGCCCGACGCGGACATCGCGCGGGGCCATCGTCAATGTCTGCCGCCCAGATAGGCCGCCACGTGCCGCGCCGCAACATCGATCCCGGCGTCCGACCAGTGTGTGTCCTCGGCGCGGTACAGAAGTGTCGCGCCAGCGTTCGCGTGTTGCGCCGCTGTCATCGGCCCGTAGAGATCCAGTGCTTCCACCCCCCGGCCGGACAATTCCCGTGCGAAGACGGTGGTGACGGGCTCGTTGGCACTGATCCGGTCTTTCGATCCTGGTGAGACAGTTGGCGCATTGAGTATCGTAACTTCGCGTCGGAAGACCTCGTACTTGTCTGGCACCAGGGCGACCACGAGGCGGACGCCCCGGTGCGCGCAAAACTTCCGAAACTTTTCGATCACGCTGCATATTCCCGGCCCGGCCCGATCGGTGAAAGTCATTCTCGCGGATCCGATCGTCACCCCGAGGAAGAGCATGTGCCGATCGAAAGGATCGCCCGCGTACCCAAGCTTTACCAGCGAGTCGAAGCCGAGATCCAATGCCGGCGGCGGCAGGAAGTCTGCACACCAGCCGATCAGCCAATCGGCCTTGTGGGTGTGCTGCAAGTAGTACTCGAGCGTTTGGGTCCATGTCAGAACAGTTCCGAGCTGGGCGAGCAGGCCTGGCCGCGACGGCGCTGGAACGGGTCGGCCATCCGAATCGAGCATCGCATCAAGTTGCTGAAAGAGAAAGGCCTCCAGAGATCGCTGGGCCAGGCCCCATACGACAATGCGCTCGCGGTCACGACCGAAATTCGGCTGGCCGACCAGCCGCTCCGCGGCATACGAAGGGCCGACCCCGGGCCACGCGGCGTTGTAGACGCTCAAGTCCGTGGCATTCGCCAACTGTTGGCTGAACAATTGCCCGGGCGATGATCCGGCCACCATGAAGCTCGCACCGATCAAGGTGATGTCGCGCTTGATGCTCGTCGCGTGCCCCGTCGGCGCATTCAGATAACCGGCCCCGTCCGTAACCCGGTGGACGACACGCGACTCGCCATTCTCGAAGATTCTGGCGTAACGGGGTAGACCCGCCATTCGAATCAGATCGCCCCACCCCTTCGGGTCGGTCTGATCCAGCTGCTCGTCGAACGGTCCCGTTCGGATCTGCCACGGCAGCGTCAGGTAAGCCGGTGGCTCTGTGATCACCAGGGTCACAAGATCGAAGCCAACCGCGATCAGCCAGGGAGCCGCGATCAGCCCCAGGAGCACCACGGCCCGATGACCATTCGCGGTGTTCACTGGAGCCATGTCCGAAGGGGTTTGACGCGGCATGTGGTCAACCTCGGCGGGATCTTCAGAACTGGAAGTAAAGAAACGGACTCGCCTTCGTGGCCAGCACGGCGGCGATCGCCAGGCACAACAGGATGCCGTACGCCAGCGCCTGGCCGATGGTCAACCGAGACGTGCGCTGCCAGCTATTGGGCGAGAACCAGCAGATGAACATACACACTGGAATCATGATCAGGATGATCGAGTGCACCCGCTCCAGGCCTTGATTGATCGGTGATCCGTACCCGGGCAGCCACATGGCTCGAAAGATCGCGGCGGCCTGGCCCAGATCTTCGGCCCGGAACAGCAGCCAGCCGAAAATAACCATCAGAGTCGTGACCAAGACGGCGACGGGCCGTGGAAGTCTGCCGATGGGATGTCGATCGCCAAGGGCACGCTCCGTCGCCAGCAGGATCCCGTGCCACAATCCCCACAGAACGAACATGATGCTGGCACCGTGCCACAGGCCACCCAGCAACATCACCAGCATGAGATTCACGTAGGTCCGGACGCGGCCGAGTCGATTGCCGCCGAGCGGTATGTAGAGATAGCCTCGCAGCCAGCTGGACAGAGACATGTGCCACCTTCTCCAGAACTCAGTGATGGAGGCGGACTTGTAGGGCGAATCGAAATTCTGCGGGAAGTTGAAGCCGATCAGCAGCCCCAACCCGACGGCCATGTCGCTGTAGCCGGAAAAATCGAAGTAGATCTGCAGCGTGTACGCCATGACCCCGACCCATGCCGCGAGAAAGCCGGGCTGCTCAACGCCGAATGCCGCGGGAACCGCCAGGGCGAAACAGTCGGAAAGAAGCACCTTCTTCGCCAGACCGAGGATGAGAAACTGCGCCCCCAGGAAGCACTTCTCGGGCGTGTGGGTCCTCACGCGTAGTTCATCGGCGATCCATTGATATCGAACGATTGGACCGGCGATCAGCTGCGGGAACATGCTGATGTAACTGGCATAGCTGATCAGACCGATCGCTTCTTCCGCATCACCGCGGTAGAGATCCACCACGTAGCTGACGGCCTGGAACGTAAAGAAGGAGATCCCGATGGGCAAGACGATGTCGAGAATCGGAACCACGTGCTCCGATCCAGCCGCCGGTGAGATAAACAGGCCGAGGATATTGTCCGCCCAGAGGCTCAGCATGCTCGCGTACTTGAACAACCCGAGCATGCCCAGCGTGAACACAAGCGAGACGACCAACCACGCCGACTTTCTCTTGGCGCTACTCGCCTTCGCAATTCTTTTGCCCGCGTAATAGGTGATCAACGTCACCGCGGCGAGCAGCAGACAGTATTCCGGCCGCCACCAGCCGTAGAAGAGGTAGCTCGCCGCCGTAAGGCACGTCGCCCGGTATCGCGCCGGCGTGAGTGCATAGCACACCAGGAACAAAGGCAGAAACCAGAAGATGAAGATGTAGCTGCTGAAGACCATGAACGGTCAGGCCGGGATTCGCAAACCTCAAGTCCCGTCACGATCTACGTTAACAACTTTCGCACACGACGACCCGATTCAACCGCGGATCGATGGAGTGTCCTCATTTCAGCCGTAGAGCCTTGAGTGTCTGCATGGCTGATCCCGGTGCGGAGGCGACTTCGCGACATCTACCTGTACGGACGAAATGTCCCGTGTATCGCCGCGTTCCCGCAGGACCTCTCCATGATCGCACCGAATAGCCGATCCCACTGGTGTCCCGTGCTATCCGAAAGGCAATGGCATGCTTACCGTCGGCACGAACTTCTTCCTGTCGAATCCCGCAGAGCCTGAGCAGGTCATTCACGCGGCACTGCTCATAGACGGCAACCTGACGGCACAGTTGAGAGACACCACGCTGTCGCGATCTCCGAGCGACGACATTCTTGTCCACTACGACCTGCAGGGACGATTCGTCCAACAGCCGACGGTCGTCGAGATGGCCATGGGCCGAAGCAGACTGCTGGTCACTTTTCGAACGCAGGGCGAACCGATCAGAGCCTAAACGCGAGAGCACATTCGAATCGCGACGCGCTGGATGAACCTGCGCGTCGAACTGGATGGCGGGAAACGCCATCAGGTCACCGAACATCAGTGGAATGGGCTTTTCGCTTGCGGCTGTCGACACCTATCCGCAGAACCAGGTCATCTCGATCACGCTGAATTATGCAGATCGCCGGTTCACCGGCCGCGGCACCGTCCGAAGCGCCAAACCGCTGAGCGACGGCAGACAAGGTACGGCATCCGCTGCATGAACGATCCGGATGCCGCGGATGATCTGACGCGCGGCGTCGCGGAGGTCTTCACGGACCTGCAGCGCCGCGGCCTGCAAGAGTCCACCGGAACGGATTGAACCCCTCACGGCGCGCTCTCGATTCTTGATTGTTCCGCATGGTTGACGGGCTGCGGCCTCGTCCGCCATCTTCTGTGCATCCACATCCACTGCCAGGGGCGCAGGCGAATCTGGGCTTCGAGAAACTGCGTCCAGGCAATCGTGGCACGGCGAACGCCTTCGGCACCCTCGGATCGGTCGGGCACCGGGATTGGATCGCTCATGAGCACCCGGTAGCCGTCCGGGTCGCGCACCAGCAGGTAGACGCGCATCGTCGCCCTGCCTGCCTGGGCAATCTCGACCGGCGCCGTGGTTGTATAGGCATCGATCTCGAAGAAGGGGACGAAGATGCCCGGCAAGCGGCGCAAGTCCTGGTCGGCGAGGATGCCGAGCATCTCGTTGTTTCGCAGGGCCCTCAGGAGCCGGCGCGGCGATTCGTCCTGGTAGACCACCTTCACCTGGGCCCGGCCCCGAAGTTCGTCGCTCAGGGCATCAAGGCGCGGATCGTTCAGACGACGCGCCACAACAGTGACAGGACTGACCGCGGTTGACAGGAGGCCGAGCATCTCCCAACTTCCGAAGTGACCCGAGACCGTCACCACGCCACGGCCGGCGGCGGTGTCGGCGCCCACAGTGGCGACAAACTCCTTCCCGTTGAGGAGCAAGCGTCTGAAGCGAGGCTCCGGTTCCCACCGGCTCGCGCGGACATACTCGGCGGCCGTACGGCCAATGTGGCGAAACATCCTGCGCGCCGTACGCCGGTGCCATCCTTGAGATTTCTCGGGAAAGGCCATGGCCAGGTGGGTCACTGCCCGGCCTGACTCTCGTCGGTTGACGTAGTAACCCAGGCCGCCAAAGAACGCACCGAGCGGCCCGGCAACGGCGTAGGGAATGCATCCCACGGCGCCGATTCCGCCCCGGGCCAGCGCGGCGACGATTTCCCGCCTCACCTTCTGGACAGGACGCTCTGGACGACGTGATCGCCGCACCGCGCGTGGCGATGGACCGGATGCCTGGTCGGAAGTGGAAGTGTTCACGCCCGCGGGATTGTATCGGTTACGCCACCAGCGTCACCATTCCCGAGGAGACCTGCTGGAACACCTCGACGCCCTGTTTCGACTTCCAGCGGTAGCGAGTGGTCCCGTCCTCTCGCGCGTAGGAGTTCAGTTGGTTGGCGACGACCGCCGACGCCTGCGCGGGATCGTTCACCGTGACGTCCTTGAGCGATATCTGGCCGATAGACCATGCCGCCAGCTCCGTGCTGGTCACCGAGCTGGGCTCGCCGTCCATTCCCTTGACCTTGAAGCTCTTGATCGTGGCCAGGGAGTCGAAGTCGGCCGCCGATGCGGGCGTGCCGGCCAGTCCGGCGGCCACACCCGCGTGGATGACGCTGTCGCGCGACGCCCCCACGCTGATCGCGCCGACGTTTCCGCTGGAGCGGATCTGAGAGTTGTCGAACCAGCCCTTGACCTTGAATTTTCCCAACGCCCTCTGCCGGGCATCCAGCGGGTTCACGACGTGTGTCAGGGTCAAATCTAGATTGATGGCGTCGCCGCCGACCGCGGCCCCGTGGATGCAGTTGGCCGTGATGTCCGCCGTCGCATTCTCGTTGACCTTCCACGACTTGATATCGCCCTGGACCGTCCACGTGCCGCCGACGAGGTTGCCGTCAACACTCACTTTTCCGAGTGAAATATTCCGGTCACCCGCATCGGTCAAGATGACGTCGGCTCCGAAATCTCCGCTGATCCCCGCGGCACGATCGCCGGTAGCGGTAATCGATCCGGCCCAGGTCGCACTGAACTGCCCGCTGAGCCAACGCTGGAACTTCATGGCCTTGACCGCCGATCCCACGTCTACCGAAGTGCCGTTGCCGATGCGGCGGACGTGGATCGATGTGCCATCAACAAAGGCACTGCCGGGCATGATCACGTCGGCGCCGTTGACTAGGTCATTGATCTGGATCGATCCGAAGGTGCCCGAACCGGTCATGATGATTCCGGCGCCGGTCAGGTTGATCGTCTTGGCGGCAAGCTTGCCCACGGCGGTCGCGCCGCTGATCAGTTCCACGTCGGCCAGACCGTCGCCGTTCTTGGTCTTGAATGTCAGGCCGCTGTTTTGCGACGAGGCATCGGTTTCGACCTGCTCAATGGACAGGTTCTGTCCTGACACGGTGAGGCCCTGCTTCGCCTGCCGCGATGTGAGGTTCTGCCCGCCCGCGAGGGTGACCGTGGCGGTCCCGCCCGTGAACGCCACCTTGACCAGCGTGCCATCTGCGTCAAGGTACTCCAGTGACTTGTACGCGCCGTCACCGATGACAACGTCCATTGCCATGACTGTGGAGTACGCGCTGACGGCGCCGTTGCCATCCGTTGCCTGCGCCAGGTAGCCGGAGCCGTCCTGACCGATGCCGGACCAGCTCCAGCCGTCGGAGCCATCGGTGTCCTGGCCCAGCAGTTCCCCGGCCTGGCCAACGCCGTCGCCGTCGACATCCGCGTAGAAACTGAGCGTGGTCACCACGCTGCTGGCGCTATCCACATCGTGAGCCGTGAGGACCATCTGCCCGCCCTGCGCGGCTGGACCGGGTCCCTGATCCAGTAGCGCCAGCGACGAGATGGTCGGCCCCGCAGTGTTCGTCACCCAGGAGTCGGCATCGCCGGACAGCAGCGGGCTGCCAAGAGCATCCGTGATGTCCGACGGGCTCAAGGTCAGTACATACGTCCCCGACAGCCCGGTCACCGACGAAAGATCAAGCGTGAATTGCGACCCGGTCACCGGCGTTACCGTCAGGCCGCTCAGGTTGACGGCATTGCCGTCACGCGTCAGGGCGAAGTCGCTCTTGTCCACGTTGAGCACATCGGCGGTGAAGTCCACCGTGACATCGTTCACGCTGCTGCTTCGCGGGTTGGGCGCGATCGGCACGATGTTCGCGGTCGGCCCCTGCCCCGGGGCCGGCACGCTTACGGCGAACGACCCGATCGTGCCGCCGTCTACGGCCGTGCCGAGCGTGTCCGCGACCTGCCCCGACTCCACGACCACGCTGTAACTGCCGTTGTCAAGGTCGGTCCAGCTTGTCCCCGAGGGTGACGTGACGTGGTAGGTGGCCGTGCGCGTCTGCCCGAAACTGTTGACGTCCACGCTGTCGAACACCGCCAGTTGATCGAAACCGTTGGGCCCCAGGACACGAATGTCGCCCGAGTCCAGCTCGTACACGTCGATGGCCACATTGTCGCTGTACGTCACCTGAAAGCTGTAGGTGCTCTGCCCCGAAGCGGTGAGCGTCTGGGCACTCGCAGCGGCCGTCGGCACGTCCGTGACGCCGGTCACGAACAGGTCACCCGACGCCGCAGCCAGCAGGCCCTTGTACTTCGGCGCGTCGTCGATCGGCTGGTCCTGATATTCCAGCGCGCCCCAGGATCCCCATTTCGACGGCGCGTAAACGTTGTTGAATGCCATGAACGTCCCGCCGCCGTCATTGGCCCAGTTGCTCAGGTACTTGTGGTAGAGCTGCTCCATGCGCGGGTGGCGGTTCGTGTCAATGAGCTTCTGTGTCAGCGCGGCGTTGTCCTGTGAACCGTAGTAACCCACCATGTGCTGACCGCCTTCGTAGGCGACCAGGTCCACCCCCCAGCCCGTGGCCATGCCGACCAGTTGAGTCTGGTCGGCGATGTTCTGGTCCAGCGACAACTCGATCTCGTCGAGAATGTCGTCGACCGACATCTGGATCACCTCGGCGGTCCTGCTCGGAGCGCCGAACATGCCGGAAAAGTAGGGCGCCGCCGCAAGGGCGTCCACGTGCTGGTAGGCGTCCTGCCAGTCCATGACGATCGACGAGACACCCAGGTTGGCCCCCTGCGTACCCATGACCCGCACCAGACGGTCAGTTCCGCCGAAGACGTTTTCCCAGATGTTGAAGATCTCGACGGATCGCTGGGAGTAGTAGCGCAGGCCGGCAAGCCAGTTGGTCGTTGACAACCCCAGGGCCATGCCCTGCGTGTTCGCGTAACCTGACTGTGCGAACTGGCCGTTCCAGACCTCGTTCGAGTATTCGATGTGGGGGTTCAGGTTCGGGTCGAGCTGATCGCGAACCACCGTCGCGAAGTTCTGCACGAAGTTGTCGTCAGCCTCGGCCGGAATGTTAAACCAGGGATCGCCCCCCAGTTCGTTGGCCAGATCGACCATGACCTCGACCGAGACGCCGTTGACGCCCCCCTGCGTGTAGCTGTTCGGCAGCGTTCGGTCGCTCCAGCTCGACAGTGTGCTGTTGTTAGTCGCGCCGAAATCCATGAACCGAAGCATCCCAAACGGCTCCAGGCGCTGCGTGAACAATGGGTGAAACGGCGACGCGGAATTTTCGAAGCCCGGCATGGTGACGCTGATGTTGCGGATATGGTCATTCGGATCGGACGTCTCGATCCTCATGAAGATCCCCATGGCGCTGGGGGTGACATCGAGAACCATCCTGTTGCCGGTCTGGCTGACGACCGTCGCGTCAAGTGAAAAGATGAGTGTTCCGGTTCCCTCGTAGTTGACGACATACTGCCCACCGGGATAGTCGCCCCCGTTGCGCATCATGAGAGTCGCGGCGGCCTGATTCGGTTGCAGAATCGGCCATCCGGCCGCGTCGGTCTGAATCGGCATCCCGCTGTTCCAGGGCCCGCCGAGTTGGGCGTCCTGGGACAGCCACGGCATGGAGTTACGCATCACGTCGACGAACACCCACTGCTCGTCCCAGTAGGAGACCGACGAGAGATTCATGCCGATCAGCGGGGCGCTGCCCGACATCAGCAGGCGTGGTTCCAGATTCTCGAAAGCAGGCGGCGCGGAGGCATCCACATCCATCGATTGCCCAGCGGCGGCTGTGGGCGCGACATGCGCCGGACCGCTGAGCCTCCGACAGGCACATGCCAACCTATCTTTGATGCGACTGAACAATGAGTTTCCACCGCTCCTGAATGTTCCCCGAAGAACCGATCAGCTAACAACGTTGTTGCGCCGAACCACTTTGGATTTACGATTCAAGGGACCCGCGTGCTATAAGATGGGCAACCTAGGCGCGATAGATGAAGGACGCAGGCCCTACAGACCGTATGACTCGATCAAACGCAGAACGTCAGGGGTGCAGATGTCACTGATTGCAGCGCTGAACAATCTGCAGTCGCAACGCGGTTATCTGACCGAAAAGGACCTACGCGATCTGGCCCTGGAGCGGCGCGTTCCCCTGTATGCGGTCGAGGCGGTTGTCTCGTTCTATCCGCACTTTCGCACGTCCCCACCTCCTGAATCGCGGGTAGCCGTCTGCCGCGATATGGCGTGCCACTTGGCGGGATCTGACGGACTCTGCTCGACACTGGAGCAACTACTGGCCGGGCAAGACGCCGAAGTCGGGACGGTGTCCTGCCTCGGCCGCTGTGAGTCGGCGCCGGCCGTCGCCATTAACGACGTGCCACTGGATGGAAGCGATGTCGATCGCATTGTCACCGTGGCCAACCGACCCGAAACCGCGGCGGAGCACGCCATTGCGGTCGGCACGCGGCGCTGGGCGCTGGATCCCTATGAATCGGAGGCGGATCGCTATGGCGTGATCCGGCGGCTGCGCGGTGGCGAAGCACTGGACGTGATCGCGACACTGAATGCAAGCGGCCTCGCCGGCTGTGGCGGCGCTGCGTTCCCAACGGGGCGCAAGTGGCAGCTCGTCGCGCAGCAGGAAGAGCGCACGAAGTACGTGATCTGCAACGCCGACGAATCGGAGCCGGGAACGTTCAAGGATCGCGTGATCATTAACGACCTGCCGCACCTGATCCTGGAAGGCATGATGATCGCGGCCCGATCAATCGGCGCGGCGAAGGGCTATGTCTTCATACGCCACGAGTACGAGGCCGAACGCGAACGCCTGGCGGCCGAGATCGAGTCGGCACAAAAGGTTGGACACCTCGACGATTCATTCGACGTCGAGATCTTCACGTCGCCGGGCGGCTATATCCTCGGCGAGGAAACGGCGCTGCTGGAGTGCATGGAGGATCGCCGCGGCGAGCCGCGCAACAAGCCGCCCTTTCCGGGACAGGCCGGTCTGCACGGCAAGCCCACGCTGATCAACAACGTCGAAACGTTTGCGGCGGCGACCGCGATCCTTCACCGCGGTGCCTCCTGGTGGCAGTCGGCCGGAGTCGAGGGTTGCCGTGGCCTGAAGTTCATCAGCGTCAGCGGCGACGTCGAGCGTGCCGACGTCTACCTGATTCCGATGGGCACAACCGTGCAACAGCTCATCGAGATGGCCGGCGGCGTCAAAGACGGCAAGCCCCTGAAGGCCTTCGCCCCGGGCGGGGCGAGTAGCAACTTCCTCCCCGCCGACATGGCCGCAACGCCGATGGACTTCGAGCACCTCGCCAAAGCCGGCAGCATGCTCGGATCCGGGGCGCTGTTCGTCGTCGCCGAAGGGCGCGACATGCTCGAGCTCGGTGCCAACGTGCTGCGCTTCTTTCGCAACGAATCGTGCGGCAAGTGCGTCCCGTGCCGTGTCGGAAGCGAGAAGGCCCACCGCATGCTGGAGGACACGCTCGCCCACGGCGGCAAGCGAGCCCAGCTTGAACTGCTCGAGGAACTGTCCGACACGATGCACCAGACAAGCATCTGCGGTCTGGGCCAGGTGGCGTTGGGTCCGGTGCTGTCCGTGGTGAAGCATTTTTCTGAAGACGTCGCGAAGCACGTGAGTGATTGGGAAAGCGACGGAGCGACGGAGCGCCGTCGCGAGTGATGAGCGAGCGACGGAATGCCTTTTCCTCTTACCGAGTCACGGAATTCCTTGTCCAATTCGAACGAATCACACGTCGTGAAGCAGTGACAAACTCAATTGGACCAATCCTAAAGACAGGCGGACTCATCCTCACCGGTGGTCACAGCACGCGGATGGGTCGCTCCAAGGCGCATTTACCATTCGGCGAGGAGCTGATGCTTCAGCGTGTCGCGCGCC
>Ga0310124_10001709_pt1 | contig 15222 bp, 6 predicted proteins | sample CB11b_AW_Bot5_MG_FD_203507 | JGI IMG/M metagenome (GOLD analysis project Ga0310124, IMG submission 203507) | Marine microbial communities from Western Arctic Ocean, Canada - CB11b_AW_Bot5 | ecosystem: Environmental > Aquatic > Marine > Oceanic | place: Canada: Western Arctic Ocean | collected...
GTCGGAGAAGGTGTCACCGGTCTTAAAGTGGGTGACGCAGTTCTGGCGATGGCGGACGGAGACCTCGGGTGCCTGAGCGCATTTCTAACTCAAAGTGCGCAATCGGTGCTGCGGATGCCAGACCATCTGACGATGGAAGAGGCGGTCACGATCCCGGTGGCTTATATGACAGCCCACTACGGGTTGCGGCATCTGGCCCGGCTGCGAGAGGGCGAGTCAGTGCTGATTCACTCCGCCGCCGGTGGGGTCGGACTCGCGGCGCTGGAGGTGGCCCGCCGGGCGGGCGCGGAAGTGTTCGCGACCGCTGGCAGCCTGGAGAAACGGGAGTATCTGAGAAAGCTTGGCGTTCGCTGCGTGATGGACTCCAGAACGCTGGATTTCGCCGACGAGATCATGGAGCAGACGGGTGGCCGCGGGGTGGATGTCGTACTGAATTCGCTGGCCGGCGAAGCGATTCCGAAAAGCCTGTCGGTACTTGCCACGGCCGGCCGTTTCGTTGAGCTCGGCAAGACCGATATCTACGCCGACACCAAACTGGGTTTACTTCCGTTCCAGAAGAACTTGTCGCTCTTTGCCGTGGATCTGCTCCGGCTGAACCTGGAGCGCCCGGATCTCTATGCAGAAGTATGGAGCGACGTGGTGCACTTACTTCAGCAAGGTGTACTGCAACCCCTTCCCCATACGCTCTTCCCGGTGAACAAGGTGAGCGAGGCATTCCATTTCATGGCGCAGGGTAAGCACATCGGCAAGATCGTGATTGGTTTTGACAATTGCGAAGTCGAAGCGGTGGAGCATGTGGATGATTCGCCGGCAGTTCGAGATGACAAGACCTATCTCATCACCGGGGGACTGGGCGGACTCGGTCTGTCGGTTGCGCATTGGCTGGTCGATCAGGGGGCTCGCCATCTCGCTTTGATGGGCCGGCGGGGGGCTTCCGCCGAAGTCCAGCCGGCGGTCGACTCATTGCGGGATGCCGGAGCCGAGGTCCGCGTGTTTTGCGCCGATGTCAGTTCTCCGGAAGACGTGGCCTCAACATTGGGCGAGATCGGGGAGACGATGCCTCCGTTAGCCGGGGTTGTCCACTGTGCTGGGGTGCTCGGTAACGGGGTTCTGCAACATTTGGACCGGTCCCAATTCGCCCCGGTCTTCGCGCCCAAGATTGACGGTTCGTGGAATCTTCACACCCAGCTCCTAGATGCCCCCCTCGATTTTTTCGTCTTGTTCTCCTCTATTGCTTCAACGATCGGTTCGGCCGGGCAAGGGTGTTATGCGGCCGCAAACGCGTTTCTCGACTCCTTGGCACACTACCGGAAAGCTCTTGGCTTGCCGGCCCTGAGCATCAACTGGGGCCCCTGGTCGGAGGTCGGTTTGGCGGCCCAGATGGATCTAGCGAACCGCATGGAGGGAATGGGCATGGAGAGTATGTCACCCGAACAAGGAGTCCGGGTTTTCGGGGACTTACTTGTACAGAGTTCGACGCAGGTACTCGCGGTTGATATGGATTGGAAGGACTGGCGAAGAGTCCATCCGGAAATTCTCGAAATGCCAGCGTTCGCGCGTCTGGCACACGAAATGGCGACTGCTTCTGGGAACGGCAGCGATCCAATCCAAGCCAGTAGCGTCGTGGAATCTGTTCTCGACGCGGAGAATGCCGATGAAGGACGGCGGGTGCTCTTGTCGTACCTCGGAAAAGAGATCGGCAAGCTCCTCAGGATCCCTAAGGCTATGATGGATCCGGACGTGAGCCTCACACGGTTTGGACTCGACTCCCTCATGGCGGTCGAGCTGAGAAACCGTATCGAGTTCGATCTCTCTCTCTCCGTTCCAGTAGTTCAATTTCTGAAGGGGCCGACGGCTAGAGAATTAGCGGAATCGTTGTACGGCGAGATCGAAAAGGCGGCGGCCACGGTGGACGGCCTTTCCGACGAAGAAGTGGATGGGATCCTAGACGCGGTGGCGAGTAACGGAGCCTCCCTCCCGGTCACCAAAAGCGATGCGAGGCCGACTACGACCGACGAGCGGGCTCGTACGCAAGCGTAGCCGGTGAGGGTCGGTTCAACCCAGGACAGCATGGACAACATCTTCAACGCAGACGCCTGGGAGGAGTTCAGAGGGAAGGGGTTCGTCAAGCCAGGGATAACGCTGTCGCCGACAACCTTGGACGCGGTGCGTGAGCTGATCCGATCTCCTCGGACCAAGGGCTCGCCTGTGAGTTCCTTCCGACTCCATGCTGACGGCAGAGTGGGAGAGGGACTGTACGGCGCACATTCGGGGCAAAGGATCCGAAACTGGATGACCCTCGCCTTGCGGCCGATCGTCGCACGACATTTCCCGTCCCTGATCCACCGGCACTTCAGCCAACGCAACTTTTACTCCCGGACCTGCTATCCCGCTTCGGATGTGCTACCGACAGTTCTGGACGAATTTATGGCGCTGGGTCTGGCAAAACAGCTCACGGCAAATCATATGCTCACGGGCCACGACCTGTTCCTGGAGAACAGTTCGGATCAGAAGGGTTTTGGCTTGCACGCAGACCCTTGGAGCCTGGAGATCTTCTACAGTACTGACGACGATGTGAGCGCGTATATACAGCTTCAGGACGTTAACGAACAGACCGGCGGAAGACTCATGGTTGACCCTACCTTCGAAACGTCGCTGCGGTTTCGACATCGCAACCGAATGATGAAAGAGTTCAGCGAGATATGCGAGAAGCTGGGTTCAATTGATGATGACGGCAACGCCAGCCGAGAAGTTGTCCTACGTTCCAAAGCTGCCCGGAATGAGTTTCGGCGCTTGAGGTCAGAGTGGGAGGCCCTGCCACGGCCCAAGAGCGAAGATCTAAGTCCCGTTGACGCACGGGCGGGCGAAGTCACCCTCTTCTCCAACCGGCACTTCCACAGTACGGAACCCTGGGCTTCACACAACAAGGTGAACAGATCCGTGTACATCGTGAGATGCATGCCCATCTACGATGTCAAACTTCAGCTGCCATCGAGTTTTCTTGATGGAGTCCCGTGCAACCGCTTCGTTCTAGATCCCAAGAACGAACGTGTGCTACCGATCGACCCTCAGACCAACGTGCTCCAGCGCTACGGCATCCCCTTGCCTTTGCTGGCAGACGCTTGAGGAAGTGCGGCCGAGGGCCCGGCTTCGGAACCGTCCGCCCAAACCGCAATGCGAGATGATTCGGAAAACCTTATCCGCACCCAGCCTGAGCAGATCACACAGCCGCACGGCTACTGGTGATAACAACGATGTCACAAACTTTCTGCTCAGCGCCCGCCCAAGTGCCTTATCTGAAATGGTTCTGTTCGGGTGATGGGGTTGGGAGACGCCCTAGGCGGTACATTGCTGGACGGAACCGGCCGCGCCGTGTATCGTCTTGCTGAAGTACTGACGCTTCCCCGTTTGTGGGTCGGCACCCAAATAAATCCTCACCAGCCACTTGCGGTCACCACGCCTAATTATCTGTCCTGGCATCTGAACCCCCTTGTTCTCCGTGTTCCATTGATTTGACTCACTTCCGAACGGAAGCCACGCGAGCACAGAAATGACGGAAGGGTTCCGGGTGCAGCGGCCCGAGAGGTTTCCCGCGAGTGCGGGGGCGGGCTAGGATGGTTGGAAGCCTCCATGCGACTTTGCTTCGCGTGGTGGTTAGGCCCTGGTCGGTGTTTGCGCACCGGCTGGGGCTGCTTCAATTGTGCCACCCCGAAAGGCTGGAAGCAACCTCGGTTTTTTGTGCTTGGAGGAGGAGTGGCTAGATCAGCTATCTGGCGGCTTGAAGGAGTGCTGAGCGACGGGAAGATTACGGACACATAGCGGACACAAGCCAGAATCCGAAACATAGACTACACGTAAGTTGTTGAAAACGATGGTGGGCGCGCGGAGACTCGAACTCCGGACCTCCTGCGTGTGAAGAATCAGTGCTGTGGTTGACCAGGTGGGACAGAGTGATACGAAGTGATAGATTCGAGTGGGGTTAGAGGACACCACAGCACACAGATCCAAACCGGTATCACTGGGTAGAAGCTGGGCTACCGCAGTCATCCTCACCGGTCTATGTGGACATCTGTGTGGACGCATAGCTAATTCACGGGCTGATTGTCCTCGGAGAGTTGTTCACTAGAAGCAGCCGAGTCAATCGCGTTCACAGCTTCCCTCTTAGCCTGCACGCGCACATGGGAGTAGTGGTCCAGCATCTGCCTGCTCACATGCCCAGAAATGGACATCAAGGTTTGATCGGCAATGCCCTTCTCGGCGAGTTGTGTGATTGCATGGTGGCGCAAGTCATGAAACCTCAGGCCCTTCATGCCAGCCTCAATCGTCAACGACCTCCAAGCTGATCTCCAAGTCTTCTGAGGCACGGTCAAATCAATCTGACCACGCTCGCAGGCAGGGAACAGATAGTGTTCTGGCTCAGATGCTCCGAACACTACGAGAAGATTCCCGTCCCGGCACATACCTTCGGCGGATGGTTCGACATTCTGGTGCAGGGCACGATCAACGGCTACATCGGCATGAGCACCCGCGGCAAGGGGGAGACAGCGCGCACGGGAAGCCGCATGATCGTGGGCGCATGGGGGCACGGCCCATCGCGTAAGCATGGCGACCTCGATTTCGGTGAGCGGGCCAACGTCGACCGTACGTCGGTCGAGTTGCGTTGGTTTGACCACTGGCTCAAAGGCATCGACACGGGCATGCTCGACGAACCGCCCGTGAGTGTATTTGTGATGGGCCGCAACCAATGGCGGCAAACGAGCGCTTACCCGCTGCCGGAGACGAAGTACACGAAGCTTTATCTCGATAGCGGCGGACGCGCAAATAGCTATCGCGGCGACGGTAGGCTCCGCTGGGATCCGCCGAGCGATCGCTCACCCGCCGACCAATACCGGTACAACCCAAACCACCCCGTACCGAGCCACGGCGGGTCGAACTGCTGCGGCGCACCGACGCCGGCGGGACCGCGGGATCAGCGCCCGATTGAGAAGCGCAATGACGTGCTGGTCTACACCTCTGACATTCTTGGGCAGCCTGTTGAGATTGCCGGGCCGGTGAAGGTCGTTCTCTATGCCTCGTCTGATGCGCCGGATACGGACTTCGTCGCTAAGCTCGTGGACGTCTATCCGGACGGTAAGGCTTACAACCTGTGCGAAGGGCTGCTACCGGCGCGCTACCGCGAGGGACTGTCCGCACCGCGGTACCTGGAGTCCGGCAAGGTCTACGAATTCACGATCGACCTAATTGGAACGGCGAACGTGTTTCAACCGGGACACCGCATTCGCCTCGATATTGCGGGCAGCCACTTCCCGCAGTTCGCCCGGAGCCTGAACACCGACGAGCCCTTCGGCAAGGGCACGAAGATTCGCGTGGCCGAGCAGAGCGTTCATCACACGGGCGTCCGGCCGTCGCATGTCCTGCTACCCGTCATACCGGCAGAATAGGCAGCAAGATATGGTCTGGCACACGGCCTAGTAAGCCTTCTCCTCCATCGACAACTCGTGCAGTCTGGAAAGCTAGGTGAATTGCCAGGTGTGAGTGGTGGACAGTCCGGAGTTCCTTGCTCCTATTCCTGTCCCAAGAACTTCGACGCACACCCTTCCACCCTTGCTTGGTTCCGTAGGATCATCATTCCGTCGTGCTGTCCGCAATTCTCCACTTTGTATGGGGTTCATTGCTCAAAACGAGATTTCGGCGGCGCGAGGGGCATGCACTGGTTAGGCGCCACCTCATAGCGGTAGGGGTCCCGCAGATTGCTTAGAATAAGCGCGTACCTGTGCCTACTCAAACCGGCAAGGCCACGGCCGTCGTTGCCGAAAAGCCGTCAGTCGCACGAGACGTCGCGAAGGTTCTGGGCGCTACCCAGCGCGGACAGGGTTACCAGCACGGCAACGGCTATGTCGTGACCTGGGCCATCGGCCATCTGGTCGCTCTGGCGCAGCCTCACGAGATCAATCCCGAATGGCGGCAGTGGCGACGCGACCACCTTCCGATCCTGCCTAGCCAATGGCCCCTGGTCGTCTACGAGCGCACCAAGGGCCAGTTCCAAATCGTCCGCCGCATTCTCACGAGCCCCAAGATCGGCCGCGTCATCTGCGCCACCGACGCCGGACGTGAGGGAGAGCTGATCTTTCGCTATATCTACGAAGCCGCCGAGTCGACCAAGCCGGTTGAGCGCCTTTGGATCTCTTCGCTCACACCCGAGGCGATTCGCGACGGTTTCCGCCGCCTCAAGCCGGGCTCCGACTACGAACCGCTGGGCGACGCCGCGCGCGCGCGCAGCCGCGCGGACTGGCTGGTCGGGATGAATCTCTCCCGCGCCTACAGTCTTGGCTACGATCAGGAGCTCTCGGTCGGTCGGGTCCAAACGCCTACGCTGGCCATGTTGGTCGAGCGCGAGTTGGCGATTCGCAAGTTCGTGCCGGAAGACTACGTGGAGGTTCACGCGACGTTCTCGCCCCGCGAAGCGGCAGGCGAGAGAAAGCAAGCGGGCACCTATCGCGGGGTTTACTTTTGGGAGGCCGAAAGGGAACCACCCGAGCCGGCTTCCGAGCAGGAAAGCCAAGGCAAGGAGGGCCAGACTGCGAGAAACACCCGCCTACCGATTGATGGTAAAGAGGCGGCCCGCATCATCGAGCGCGCGAAGAGCGGAGAGGCACGCATCGAGTCGATCGCACGAAAGACCCGGCGCATGGCGCCGCCGCTGCTCTATGACCTCACCGAGTTACAGCGGCACGCCAACCGTGTTTACGGTTTCACAGCAACCCGCACGCTCGAACTGGCGCAGTCACTTTATGAGAAGTACAAGCTGATCACCTATCCGCGCACGGACAGCCGTCACCTGTCGAACGACGTGGTGGGGACGCTGGAGAATGTGATCCATGCCATCGAAGCGCCCTATCGCGAACATGTCGCCCCGGGAACCGGCACGCGGCCGCTGGTCCGCCGGTTCGTGGACGACGCCAAGGTGACAGACCATCACGCCATTCTTCCTACTGCTGTTTCGCCCAAGAACCTGCCGCCCGACTCGGACGAAGCTCGCATCTACGACTTCATTTGTCGGCGTCTGCTCAGCGCCTGGCACAAGGATCATGTGTGGTCGGTAACGACGGTTGTCACGGCCATCACCTCAGCGGCGGAAGGCGGCGCGAAGGCGCTCGTCGACTGTTACGTGAGTTCCGGAACGTTGGTTCAGCAGGAGGGATGGAAGGTTCTCGACTGGCAAGAGCGGAGCCGTGCCGGCAAATCCAAGGCAGGCGGCGCGCAGCCGCCGCGGGGCGACGGGCAGGAGAAACCCGGTCAGCCGCAAACACTTCCCACAAGCTTGGCCGTTGGTCAGGTGCAGGATGTGGTCGACGTCGAGTCTCCAAAGAAACAGACGCGACCGCCCCGCCGCTTTACGGAAGCCACACTGCTGACCGCTATGGAGTCCGCCGGCAAGACGCTCGAAGAGAAGGAACTGTCGAACGCGATGAAGGAACGCGGTCTCGGTACGCCGGCCACGAGGGCGGCCATCATCGAGACGTTGCTGAAGCGCGAGTACATCACCCGCGGCGGCAAATCGCTTTGGGCGACCGACAAGGGCATCCGGCTAATCGACGTGGTGCACCCGGCAGTGCGGAGCCCGGCGATGACGGGCGAATGGGAGTCCGAGCTGAAAAAGATCGAACGGGCGAAGACCGACCTTCCCTCGTTCATGCGGAAGATCGAGCGTTACGTACGGGAGGTCGTCGGTGAAGCGCCCGCGAAGGGAGACTGGCTGGCCGCGGAAGGCATACCCACAGAATTCCCGGAGACCGCCGCCTTGACTCGATCAGCAACCCGGCCACCGCAAGCCACCGATGCACCGGCGGCCAGGCGGGCGGCTGTGGCAGCTAACGGCGGCGCTCACGACAGACGCGCCCACACGGCCCGAAACGACGTGGTTGCCGCCCCCCGGGCGCCACCACAAACCGCGAGGCCCCTATCCACGCAGCAGTGCGGAGGCGAGTTGGTCGATATTCTCCACGACCGTTTCGGCTTCGAGTCATTCCGCCGTTACCAGGAGCAAGTGTGCGCCGCCGTCCGTGACGGCCGAGATGCGCTGCTCGTGATGCCGACCGGCGCAGGGAAGTCGTTGTGCTATCAGCTCCCCGGGGTTGCACGCGGCGGCACGACGCTGGTCGTCAGCCCGTTGATCGCCTTGATGGAAGATCAGGTGGCAAAACTGCGGGCGATGGGTTTTCGCGCGGAGCGGATTCATTCCGGACGTGGCCGCGCCGAATCGCGCGCGGTGCCGGTGGATTACCTGGCAGGCAAGCTCGACTTCCTGTTCATCGCGCCCGAGCGTCTCAGCGTGACCGGCTTTCTGGAGATGCTCGCGAAACGCAAGCCGGTGCTCGTGGCGGTCGACGAGGCACACTGCATTTCGCAATGGGGTCACGACTTTCGGCCGGACTACCGCATGTTGGGCCAGCGCTTGCCCATGCTGCGCCCCGCGCCGGTGATCGGACTGACCGCGACGGCCACTCCACTGGTGCAAGACGACATCATCGAGCAACTGGATCTTGCCGACCCTGCCCGCTTCATCCACGGGTTCCGCCGCGAGAACATCGCGATCGAGATGGCGGAGATGTTGCCAAGCCTCCGAGCCGACAAGACGGAGGAGATCCTCGAAGATCCGGCGCGGCGTCCGGCCATCGTCTACACGTCGTCGAGGAAGAATGCCGAGGCGCTGGCGGCGCAGCTCGAGCGCCGCTTTCGGAGTGCGGCCTATCACGCCGGCATGCTCCCCGAGCGTCGCGATGAGGTGCAGACGGCCTTTCTCGACGGACGCTGCGAGGTGATCGTCGCGACGATCGCCTTTGGTATGGGCATCGACAAGCCGAATGTTCGCAGCGTCATCCACACGGCGCTGCCGGGCAGTCTCGAAGGCTATTACCAAGAGATTGGGCGCGCCGGACGCGACGGCAAACCGGCGTGCGCCGTGCTGATGTATTCCTGGGCCGACCGCAAAACGCACGAGTTTTTCTGGGATCGTGATTACCCTGAGCCCGCGGACCTACAACGCCTCTACAACGCCCTCACCGATGAGCCGCAAACGGTCGAACAGCTTGAGGGACGGGCCGTTCACGGCGACATGATCTTGGAGAAGGCCCTCGAGAAGCTGTGGATTCACGGTGGCGCGATCGTCGATGCGGAACAGCGCGTCACGCGCGGCGATGCGAAGTGGCAGCAACCGTATCGCGCGCAGCGGGACCACAAGATGGCGCAACTGGAGCTGATGCTGCGCTTCACCGAGGCCCCGCGGTGCCGCATGCTTCACCTGTTGCTCCACTTCGGTGATCTTGAAGACGCAAAGCGCGCGTGCGGCGTCTGTGATGTTTGTACGGGAGAGGGCCTGGCGCAGCGGTTTCGCCCGCCGAACGCGAAAGACGTGGCCCTGCTCGATGGCATCATCGCCGCGCTACGCGAGGCGGGACGTCTAACTTCGGGCCGCTTATTTCAAGCGGCGTTTCCAGAAGGCGGCATCGAGCGTCGCCGTTTCGAGACGCTGATCAACTCCCTGGCGCGGGCTGGGTTCGTTGAGATCGTGGCAGATAGTTTCGACAAGAACGGCCAGCACATCGAGTTCCGTTGGGTGAGGCTGACACCTGAGGGGCAGTTGCCACGCGAAAGCTGGGATGAGGCGATTGTCCTGCCGGTGACCCCTGCCAAGAAGAAGACGGCAAAGAAGCGCAAGCGCCGTCCCAAGGCTACGAAGACGACAGGTGCGAAAAAACGAAAGGTGGTGGCCGCACAGGAGGAAACGGCGCCGCCGCCGCCGGCATCCGTGGCACATACGGAACTGGTACGCGTTCTTCGCGATTGGCGGGTGTCGGAAGCTAGAAGGCAGAAGGTCCCTGCCTTTCTGGTGATCAATGACCGCGTATTGCAGACGATCGCGACTGAGAAGCCGAAGTCTCAAGCGGACTTGTTGGGGATTTCTGGTTTTGGGTCGCGGTTGGCGGCGAAGTATGGATTGAAGATCCTGTCGCTGGTGGAGAGGGGTCTGTCAGGGCGGGCCCCGTGAGAGCCCATGTTGAACGAGGATCTTACGAGGTTACGACCTGAGCGATCAACTCGACCCTTGGATCCTCCGCGCATGCGGTAGAATCCTGCCGAGGCACAACGCATGAAGAACGAAGCCGCACCCACTCTCCTGGGAACCGCAAGCAAGTCTGGTAGTCAGCGGCCGATTGTTGGTTCCGGCGAGTACACATACGAGGTGTTTCACGATTGGGGCGAGCTACCCTCGACGATACGCTACGGCAACGTGCACGGAGTTCAGATCGATGCCAATGGCCTGATCTACGTCCACCACACTGTACATCCGACTTCAGAGAGCGACCATTCCATGGTCGTATTCGACAGCGACGGGCAGTGCGTCACATCTTGGGGAGGCGCCTATGCCGGGGGCGCCCATGGGCTGCACCTGAACCAGGAAGGCGCGGACGAGTTCCTCTACTTCTGCGATATCCGCCGTTGCATCATTCAAAAGACAGATCTCGCAGGCAATGTCTTGCTGACACTGGGCTACCCGACCGAGTCCCCAGCCTACGCCCCGGACGAGGAGAAGCGTGCGCTGGTCTGGAAGCCGACCAACTTGGCGGTGGCAGCTAACGGGGACATCTATATCGGCGACGGCTATGGCTCAAGCCACGTGCTGGTCTACGACAAGAACGGCAGCTACAAGAACACCTTCGGCGGGGGCATGAGCGACATGGCGGGGGAGCTGAACTGTCCGCATGGCATCGTGATCGACGACCGCTTGGGGCGAGAGGAGGTGCTGGTTGCCGACCGCGCGAACAACCGCTTACAGTATTTCAGCCTCGATGGCGAGCACCTACGCTTCGCCGACAACGTAACACTACCCTGCCACTTCGATATCTTCCGGGATGGGACACTGTTGGTCCCGGATCTGGCGGCGCGCGTCACCCTGCTCGACAAGAACAATGATCTCCTCGTCCACATGGGTGTCGGAGCCGACGATTACAGGCAGAGGCGCATAATGTCACGAGAGCACTTTCCGCCTGGCCGTTTCGTCTGCCCGCACGGGGCCTGCTTCGATAGCGAAGGAAATATCTTCGTGGTGGAGTGGGTCGAGATCGGCCGCGTGACTTTCTTGAAGAAGGTCAGCTAGCTCCGCATAGAATCCAGCGGCGGGATTTTAGGCGCGCCTGTCCAAGCGCCGGATCTGAGACAGTTCGGTTCGGGCGACGGCGTTCAGAGACGCCTCAGACGGCCGATTGGTAGTGCGAACCGATGTCACAAATGATCAGTTTCTTCTAGGCCAGCCTGTTGAGCCGGAGCAATTTTGGATCCGCGCAGGGTGCCCAAAGGAGGTTCAGGTGGCGGATTGGTAGTGCGAACCGGATGTAGGGTCGAGAACTGGCGCGGTGGCCCGTCAGGACTGGGCTTGGCTGTATCCGGGGTTTCCCCCTTCGTGCCCGTTTAGTAGGGTCCACACCTCGGTTTTCAGTTCCTGCCACCTCGCACGCAGCGTGCGAATCTGCCGCACTACGCGCTGCAGGTCCACACTCAGTCCTCCAACTTCAGAACGGAGCATCCTTCGCCGACAGCCTGACGCGCCAGACCGATCAGATGTTCGTGGTGCGTCAGGAAGAGCACCTGGGTGCGGCGAGCGAGCGCGGCCAGCACGCGCAACCCGGCCTTGGCGCGCTCATTGTCCCAATTCACGAACAGGTCGTCGGCGAGGAACGGCAGCGGCGCGCCCTTGTCCAGGTGCAATTCCAGAGCGGCCACGCGCAGCGACAGATAGAGCTGGTCGCGCGTGCCGTCGCTCATCGCCTCCACTCCGATCTCTTCGGAGTTGCGGCGGCCCACGATCACGCTCTTGTCGCCGTCCTCCTCCACCATCAGCCGCTCAAACGAGCCCAGAGTCAACTCGTTGAACAATTCGCCGGCGCGTTGCAGCAGCGGCGTCTGACGCTGTTCGCGATAGCGGCCAATTGCCCAGCCCAGCAGCCGCGTCTCCACGGTGGTCCGCACCCAGCGCTCGGAGACGGCGATCATCTCGCTCAATGCCTCCTGGCGGCGCGATTCGGCCTTTGCGGCCTCGTCACCGGCGCCGAAGCCTGCGAGCTTGTGTTCGGCGTCTTTGCGCGCCTCCACCGCCGATTGGATCTTGTCCTGAGCCAGCTTTAGATCCGAGCCGATTTGCGATAGCTCGGCCGCTGGGTCCTTTTCGGCTTCAGCATCACACTCGGCTTCGAGCGTCCCCAGGCCCAGCGGTGAGCCCGCCTGCAATGCCTCGCTTACCTTTTCCGTGATGCGCCTGTCCAGCTCCCGCGCCTGGTCGGAACGCTCGACTGCAGTGCGCAGGGCCGCCACGTCAGCCGCTCCAGCGGCTTCGAGCAAGGGACGCAACTCGGCCTGGGCGTCAGCGAGATCCTTCTCGGCGGCAGCAAGCTTGCCGCGCTCGTCCCGCAAGTCCTTTGCCCGCTGGGTTTGTTCCTTCTCCGCCTCGCGGGCTTCGTGCAGACGCCGGTTCAGCTCGACGGCGATATCTCCGGCGGGCTGCTCGGCCCGATCCGGCAGCAGCGCCTCGGCCAAGCGGCGAGCCCACACCGCTAGCTCCTGCAGGTCGGCCTGCATGCTACGAATGCGAGCCTGCTTGTCGCTCAGGTCTCTGACGGCATCGTCGAGCTCGTCGAATATGTTCAGCGCCGTCGAAGCCGCTTCGGGAGAGGTGTTTTCCGGCAGGCCCACGCCGTTTACGCGCGCCCGCCAATCGTCCTGCCAGCCCTGCCATGCCTGCTCAAATCGCTCGGTTTCGGTTTTGGCTCGCTCGCGGGCACGGCGCAGCTTTTCGACTTGCTCGTCGAGTTGCGCCCTCTGGTCCACGAGCTTCGACAGCTCCTGGTGCCTGGACTCCGTCCGCGCCACCCACGTTCCCAAGTCGTCGCCATCGTTCGGCCGGGGCGCCTCCGATTCCCGCTCCCAAGCCTCGCGCAGCGCAGCGGCTAGCTGCTCCACGCGCAAGTCGTGCGCTGTGAGCGCAGCCTCGGCTTGGTCCAGCGCATCCGCCCTATCAAGCGCCCGCTCGCGATCATCCAGCCAGCGCCTGTAGTCAATGATCGGAAAATCGCGGTCGCCGAGGCGTTCGGCGGCTTGGCACCAGTTCTGCTGCAACGCAGCCGCCCTGCTCTCCTCTTCCCGGCGACCGGAGTCGAGCGATGCGGCCTGCTTGTGGAGCCGCTCGATCTCGTTATGCAAGCGCTTCCACTCAGCGGCAGCCTCGGCGCCGTCGAAGCGGCGATCGGCCAACCCGTCGGCGTCCGCGACGGATTGCTCATAGCCCACCTTGGCCTCGCCGACTGGCGCGGCCCCGGAGGCGATCTCGGCCCACAGCTGGTCGCGGCCTGCCCGAGCCTCGTTGACGTCTTCACTCGTCACCGGCGCCTTGTCGCGGATTAACTGCTGCAACGCCAACTGCTTGTCGTCCAGCTCCCCCGCGGTCTCGCGAATCTTGTCGTTCAGGCGATCTTTGGTCGTATCCGACTGGCGAACCTTGTCCAGCCACTCGCGCGCCTGCTCGGCGGAGACCAGCGGCGGCTGACGCAATTCGTCGGCCGAGCCGCGCCACGGATACAGCGCCCTGACCGCGGCTTCCCAGTCGCCACGAGCCTTTGCCGCCACCCTCGCCAACTCAGCCCGCCGCGCTGTCGGATCGCCCACCGCGCGGGCCGGGGCCAGCGCCGCATTCCACGCCGCGGAGACGGACGGGGCTTCGAGTCCGGCGGCCCTAGTTTCCAGTTCGCGTAGTTCCACAATCTGGCCGTCCAGAGCCTTTCGCGCGGTCTCGGCGAGTTGGTGAGTCGCGCCTCGCCTTTCCAGCAGGCCGCGAAGGTCGGCCCGTGCCATACGCGAGGGAGACCGACTCTCCAAGGCTTTTTCGGAAGCCTCCCGCCAGCCGAGCCCCTTGGCTGCGGCGAGCATCCGTTGCTCGGCATCTCGGGCTTCGACCTGACGCTTGATGATGTCGCCTTCGTGGCGGCTCAGCGACGAGCGTTCTTCCACCAAACCCATGATGTCGGCGGCTCTCGCCAACACGGCTTCATCCGGGCGCACCTTGTCCAGCGACTCCTTGATGCCTACGACGCCCGGCGCCAAGCGCCCGCTCCGGTCCTTCGCCAGCACCATGCGGCTGTCCACTCCGCTCACCGTCGCAGCAGCTTCGGCGGGAAGCAGGCGCACGTCGCCCAAAGCCGCCCGCGCGACTTCGGCTTCGCGTCTCGCGCGTAGGTGCGGCGCGACCCGGCGAACGCGTTCGAGCTGCGAGCGGCGAGTGTCCAAGCCGCCCTGTTCGCCTCGGGCCGCCTGGTAGGCGGCCTCGGCCGAAGCCAATGCCTTGGCGGCCTCTTGCCAGTCCGTGGCTGCGGCGGTTGCTTCCCGCTTAGCTCCCGAAGCCAGCGCCAGCGCTTCGTCGAGCTGGTGATACTTCACGTTCTTCGACTTGCGCGGAGCCCACAGCTCCTTGGCCTCCTGCTCGAGGTTTTCGCGCAACGCGTGCAGCCCGCGCACGCCCGCTGCCGCCGAAAATAGCGCCTCGGCCGCATCGCCCTTGCCCTGCAGAATTTCCCGGCCCCCCTCGCGTAGGCGCTCGTGGCTCAGCGCGAACATTCGTTCATAGAACGCACGGTCGCCGCCACCCAGCATCGCGGCGAGCGCCTCGTCGGAAAACGGCTCATCCGCGGAGTCCCGCAGCGTGTTCTTGTTTCCCTTGCGGCGCGTGAGCTCCAGAGTTCCCTTGCGGCCTTCGATCACAGCGCCGAGCCGCATATGGTTGTAGTCGTGCAGAAAATTCAGCGTTGTCTGTCCCGGGATCCCGTACAGAAAATCCGCGACCGCCGACCGAAGTGTCGACTTGCCCGCTTCGTTCGGGCCGTAGAGCAGATGGAAGTCCGTCCGTCCGTCCGGCAACTCCACGGACGTATTTGTGAACTTGGCGTAGGCGAGCAGATCGAGGCGGTGAAATCGCATAGCGGATCTTTTGCTCGGGACGGCCTTCAGCCCTCGGAAGCCTCCAAGCGCACCAGCAAAGCGGGGGCGGTCTCCGCGATCAGCGCGGCGATGCGGTCGTCGCGGACGGCTGCAAGCTCCTCGGCCTGTCGCACCTCCGACTTCATCCGAGCGGTTGCGGCTGTGAGCTCCTTGCGCAGGGCGTCGACAAACGCTTCATCC
>Ga0310124_10001710_pt1 | contig 15209 bp, 11 predicted proteins | sample CB11b_AW_Bot5_MG_FD_203507 | JGI IMG/M metagenome (GOLD analysis project Ga0310124, IMG submission 203507) | Marine microbial communities from Western Arctic Ocean, Canada - CB11b_AW_Bot5 | ecosystem: Environmental > Aquatic > Marine > Oceanic | place: Canada: Western Arctic Ocean | collected...
GCCAATTATCCGGCAAGCGCAGTTAAAGCATGTCCTTGGTTCGAAATATGCTGATGAACAGGTACAGCTCGTTGTTCGACGTGACAACACTACCTTTGAAACGGAAGTGTTACTGACAGATGAACTTGATCCGTTTGAACATCCGTTTCTTGGCGTACTGCCGGTACGAACTTTACACGATCAAAAAGGAGTTGTTATCCGTTATGTCTACCCGGATAGTCCAGCTGACCACGCAGGCCTGCAAAAAGGCGATCAACTCGTGTTGTTTTCCGGTGAAGAAATTATAGATGCAGAATCTTTGCGCAAGAGTATTGCAGCTATCGAAGATCGTGAAAATGTAGACTTGGTATTTGAGCGAAGCGGCCAGATGCAAAATGTGAAGCTTTCACTCGGTGTGCTGCCGACGTTAATCCCAGACGTATTGCCAGTAGAGGAAATTCCAGCTTGGAATGGTAGGGAACAACCGGATACTGGGGTTGTTGAGATTAAATTGCCTGAATCTCCAAGCCATTGTTTTGCCTACATACCCGAGAACTACAATCCCCAAAATCCTGCAGGTGTCGTGGTGTGGTTTCACGCACCAGGTGGATTCGACCAGGAAAAGCTCATCGACCGATGGAAGGATTCGTGTACAGCACGAAATCTAATTTTGCTTGCCCCGCAATCTCAAGATCCGTCTCGGTGGCAGCGTACTGAAGTGGAGTTTTCACAGAAGGCCTTAAACCAGCTGATTTCACGATATAAAGTTGACTCCACTCGTATTGTTGCGCACGGTTATCAGGCGGGTGCAGCCATGGCTTATCTGCTTGGGTTTGCTCATCGTGAATTGGTTCGTGGTATTGCAGCTGTTGATGCCACGATACCTCGATTGTCACGCCCACCGGACAACGATCCTTTTCAAAGATTGGCGATTTATACTACCGTTGCCAGTCAGTCACCACTGGAACCATTGATCAATCAAGGGATTCAGCTATTAAGAACGATGAAATATCCTGTGACCGTCGTGGATCAGGGAACGTCGGCTCGTTACTTGGCAGATAATGAATTCGAAGAATTCCTGCGCTGGGTTGATTCTTTGGATCGACTGTGAACTACGCTGATCCATGGAAGCTCACATGATATCGATCGAAAAAGTTGAATTCTACGAGGAGAACGGTTATTTGGCAGTGGAACAGGTTCTCACGAGTGATGAGGTGCATGAACTTCGCTGCGTCACGGACGAATTTGTCAAGCAATCACAGCACGTAACCCATCATACTGATGTCTATGATTTGGAACCCGATCATTCGCAGGAGCACCCGCGCGTTCGGCGGATTAAAAATCCAAATCTCCATCACGCGGTCTACGACCGTGTATTGCGACACCCCAGGATCTTGGATATCATTTCGCAGTTAATCGGATCAGAAATTCGATATCAGACGACCAAGTTGAACCTGAAATGTCCGAATGTTGGCAGTCCAGTTCAATGGCATCAGGATTGGAGTTTTTACCCTCATACCAATGACGATATGCTGGCTGTGGGTGTCGCGATCGACGATATGACACTCGAAAATGGTTGTTTATTAGTTTTGCCTGGTTCTCATCGCGGGCCGGTGCATAATCATCATCAGGATGGTGTGTTTGTGGGAGCGGTGACAGATGCCCGGTTTGGCGATACAGAAGTCGTACCCATCACCGTTGCAGCTGGCGGCATCACTGTTCATCATGTACGTACACTTCATGCATCGCGACAAAATATATCACCCCATCCGCGCCGATTGATGTTGTTGGAGTTGGCTGCAGTTGATGCATGGCCCTTGCGAGGTTGGGGAAAGATTGAAGACTTCGATGCCAAAATTCTTCGAGGACAGGCGATGAGTGAGCCTCGTCTTGAAACTGTGCCTGTACGGATTCCAGAACCGGCACACGAACGTCAAGGTTCGATTTTCGAGGTTCAGACCAAGCTCAGTCGTCCGGAGATTTAAGTTCTTTTGCTTCCAGTGTCTCCCGGCCAGGCGGCCAGCCGTTTTTCGCCCACTGGGAAATCGTAAGTGTCAGGGGGCTTTCAACAAGGTAGTGTTATACGCTTGTTGAAAATGATTTCCTGTTGTTTACTGATGAATCGACAGCAGGAAATTCGTTTAAGCCAGACAGGTACGTGTTGTGTGGACCTCCCAAATCAGTTCCCAGATGAATCATCCTGCCTTGGCATGCGATTTGCGCCAAACCCTTTAAAAACCGTATTTCAGACGATCAACATGCCAAAGTGGCAGGAGAACTCAATGGGTGAAGCTCTCCTGCCGCGCGTTCAAGGACAACCAGACGCGGCTGCAACTGTTTGCTCTGGCCTACAATCTGGCGAACTTCCTGCGCCGCCTGGCGCTGCCCGGGGAGATCGGGCACTGGTCGCTGACCACGCTACGGGAGAAGCTGGTGAAGATCGGGGCTAACGTCAGGCGGCATGCGAAGTACGTGACGTTCCAACTTGCCGAAGTGGCTGTCACGCGGAAGTTGTTTGCAGCGATCCTCGACCGCATCGAGCAGTTGGCACTGCGGCCACTAGACATCCTCAGTCGGATACTTGCGTAGAAGTCACATCGTGGCAGAAAACATCGGCCTCAGTAGGGAAGGTCTGTGCACAACGGGCGGCAAAGTCCCGGCCAAGGAGCTTGTCCGACGTAATTCCGGCCATAGGACCCCAGAAACCAGGGCCGCCATTCAAAAAATGAGAAAAAGTCCGATGCACTACACATGGAGGGGGGGGCCGCATACTGTTACAATATGGGGTAATCCTCATCTGGAACGGTTCCAGGGGACATCCCTATGGGCAATACCCCATAACACCTTTCCGACGAAACGACGGCCGTCTTCCAATACGAGGACGATCATGCGACCGTTTTGTTTTTCGGCACCCTAGGCGAACCGACAGGTTGGGCACTAAAGCTGTGTACCGCGGTCCCGAGCTGGAATCGGGTGAGCTCACTTCACCAATCACAATCTTCCAGGAATTTTCAGGGATACTGTGATCCAGCCCAACCGTACTGCGTTTACGCAGTGGACTGTTGTTCCTTACGAAACAGGTTGTTGAATCATTTGTGATGTGGAATGCCGTCCCTCGGTGAATTTCGGGAAATTTGAGTTTCGATCCGTTTTGGTGATCGTTTTGCGGCCGGTTTTACTATTTGCCTCCTAGAGGATTAACATCTGGATACCCGCCATGGAACTTAACAACCCTGCATCCGATTCAGCGACGCCGCCTCAAGCGGACAAACCTTGGTTGGAAGTTGTCGGTTCGCGATACTTTCTCGATTGGCTGCAGGACCGTCAGACCAGCCTGGCGTTCTCGACTTACCAGACTGGCAAGATGTTCTTTGTTGGCCGCAAGCCGGAACATAGGCTGGGGGTCTTCGAGCGGACCTTTCCCCATTGCATGGGTCTCTGGGCGAGCCCGGACGCACAAAGTCTGTGGATGAGTTCCCGTTACCAGCTTTGGCGGCTGGATAATCTTTTGGTGCGGGGAGTAGCCGCCGATTCTGATCAACCTTCGCCCCTGGGCGACGATTCGTTCGACGCAGTGTATGTGCCGCGGGTCGGATACACGACCGGTCATCTGGACGTGCATGACGTGACGGTAGAAGACAGCGGGCGAGTGGTGCTGGTCAACACCATGTTCGGCTGTCTGGCAACGCTCAGTGAGCGGGCCAGCTTTCAGCCCTTGTGGCAGCCGCCTTTCCTCAGTGCGTTGGCGGCCGAAGACCGTTGCCATTTGAACGGTTTGGCCTTGCGCGACGGCCGCGCACGCTACGTTACGGCGGTGGCTCGAACCGATGTGCCAGAAGGCTGGCGCGAGCGACGGACCGATGGTGGTTGTGTGATCGATGTGACCACTGGTAACGTGATGGTCGAAGGGCTTTCCATGCCGCATTCACCTCGCTGGTACCAGGACCGCTTGTGGGTGCTGAATTCCGGGAGGGGCGAGTTTGGCTACGTCGATCTGGAGCGGGGGAAATTTGAACCCATCGCGTTTTGTCCGGGGTATCTACGTGGCCTGGCGTTTTCGGGGCAATGGGCCATCGTCACCCTGTCGCTGCCACGGCAGCGGACCTTCGACGGGCTGCCGCTGGACGAGGAGATGCAGAAACGCAATGCCGAACCACAATGTGGTTTGTACGTGATTGACTTACAGACGGGACATGTCGTCCATACCGTTCGCTTGGAAGGGGAACTGGTGACCGAATTGTACGACGTTGTTACGCTGCCCAACATCACCCGTCCCAAGGCGCTCGGTTTCAAGACGAACGAAATCGAACGCCTGGTCCTGGTTGACGAACCGGGAGAACTATGAATCAACGGCCTTGATGTGAATTGTCCACCGTGCCTCACTCGCTATCTGTAGCTTTCCTTGCCCGCCTTTCAATTGTCTCATCCTCAATAGATTGTCATTCGCCTAAATTCTGGAAAACGTAAAACCAAACAAAGAAAGCATTGTTTGATAGACCCTCTTCGCACTCACGGCTGGCGCGCCACGTTTCCGCATTGGCATGACCGATGACCGTGTGACGCTTTTCTTTGTCGACGCGGACAGGATTACCGGTTCGTACGATGGTCACGACCAAGTGGATTGGCTTGCGGAAAAAGCTGGGTGACTGAGGGGTTGCTGCGCGCCGACAACCGCTTGCCGCCGGAGAAGACCGCCAGGCTGGTCTCCGCGATAATTGCCAACGGACGAACAACGAAAAGATGGGGGAAATTACCTCGCGCTGTACACGGGGGGCACATTCTGTTAAAATGTAGCGATTGCGGCACTCCAGGTCTGGAGCGGTTCCAGGAAAATCCATTCGGGAAATCCCTGCCAATAGATCGCTATCTGCCCAATGACTGGAAAACGTAAAAACAAACGAAGAAGTAATCGTTTGATAGACTATCTTCGTACTCGCCGCTGGCGCGCCGCGTTTTCGAACCGGTTGCCCTTGACCGGCCACCAGAGTACACAAGTGCTTTCGTCGGTGGTCGATTTCTTTAGAATTTTGCAGTCGAGTGGTCCTCAAGAAAGGTTCGCTTCGAATCGGCTGTGGATGTATCACCATGCCATATGTGAGCCACTGGAAACGCGTGTGTTGTTGGCCTCGGACTTTGGTGACGCACCGGATACAGGCGCTGGCACAGGTGCGGGCAACTACCAGACTTTGGCCAGTGACGGCGGCCCGCAACACACGACCGTAGCTGGTTTGTTCCTGGGCGATATCGTTGACGATGACACGGGCACGCTACAAAACGCAAGTGCCAATGCCGACGACTTGTACAACCCAATGCCAGGCGAAGTGTTGGATGACGAAGACGGCCTGCTCACTCAATTGGATCTGTCGGGCACGGTAGGCTCACAGCCAATGGTGACGCTGTGGGTGACCAATAAGACCAGCAGCGAGGCGACACTTTCCGGTTGGATTGACTACAACCAGAACGGCGTGTTCGACAACACCAGCGAACGGGCGCAAGCGACGGTTGGCCTCGACACGATCCATGCCCGCGTGAAGCTTACGTTTCCGACGATACCATCCGGGTTGGCAGGCAGCACGTACGCGCGGTTCCGTCTGAGCACCGATGCGGAGGCCCAGAATCCGATCGGCGCGGCCAGTGATGGAGAAGTGGAAGACTACGTATTCACCATCACCGATCATGGCTGTGGCACGGCCAAGACCAGCAGCATGATCGCCAGCGGTATCGGCGGCGGGCCGGTGCTGAGCAATGGTGACTTGTTCGGCCGTTCTGTGGCGTTGCTGGGCGACCTGGACGGTGATGGGGTGGCCGATCTGGCCGTCGGTGCCCGTGGAGAATGGCAAGGCGGCAGTTACAGAGGTGCGGTGTATGTGCTGTTTATGAACACTGATGGCACTGCCAAGAGCAGCACCGAGATCGCCCGGGATATCGGCGGTGGGCCGAAGCTGGACTGGCACGACCGATTCGGCAATTCTGTGACATCGCTGGGTGACCTGGACGGTGATGGCGTGCCCGATCTGGCCGTCGGGGCCTTCACCGATTTAACTGGGGGCACTCGCCGTGGTGCGGTGTATGTGCTGTTTATGAACACCGATGGCACTGCCAAGAGCAACACTAAAATCGCCACTGGCTACGGCGGTGGACCGATGCTGAGCGATTTTGACTCTTTCGGCCGTTCTGTGGCGTCGCTGGGTGACCTGGACGGTGATGGGGTTACCGATCTGGCTGTCGGTGCCAACGGCGATGATACCGGCGGCCGTGATCGTGGTGCGGTGTATGTGCTGATGATGAACATCGATGGCACGGTTAAGAGCAGCACTAAAATCGGCGGTGTGCCGGCGCTGAGCGATTTTGACTCTTTCGGCCGTTCTGTGGCGTCGCTGGGCGACCTGGACGGTGACGGTGTAGCCGATCTGGCCGTTGGTGCCTACCGCGATGATTCCGGTGGCCGTGATCGTGGTGCGGTGCATGTTTTGTTGATGAACACCGATGGCACGGTCAAGAGCAGCACCAAAATCGCCAGTGGCAGCGGCGGCGGGCCGGCGCTGAGCAACCGTGATTCTTTCGGCAGTTCTGTGACATCGCTGGGTGACCTGGACGGTGACGGCGTGCCCGATCTAGCCGTCGGGGCCTTCTTCGATTCTACCGAGGGCACTCGCCGTGGTGCGGTGCATGTTTTGTTGATGAACGCCGATGGCACGGCCAAGAGCAGTACCAAGATCGCCAGCAGCAGCAGCGGTCCGGCGCTAAGCGATTTTGACTATTTCGGCAGTTCTGTGGCGTCACTGGGCGATCTGGACGGTGACGGGATGGCCGATTTGGCTGTCGGTGCCAACGGGGATGGTACCTGCGGCCAGCGTCGTGGCGCGGTGCATATGCTGTCGATCAGTCCAAGCGCTGCCCCAACCCTCGCCGATGCCGACGGCACCCTTTCCTTCACGGCAGGAGATGCAGCCACGGTCATCGATGGCTCGTTAACTCTCACCGATGCGGATGACACGCACATCGAATCGGCCACGATCTCCATTACCAATGGCTTTGTTTCCAGCGAAGATGTGCTCTCCTTTGTCGATTCGGGCAGCATAACCGGTTCCTACAACGCGGGTAGCGGAGTGTTGACCCTTACCGGCTCAGCCAGCAAGGCCAACTACGAGAGTGCGCTCGAATCAATCACCTACCAAAACACCAGTGATAATCCCAACACCGGCAATCGGACCGTCACCTGGCTGGTTAATGATGGAGACGCCAATTCCGCTGCCGTTACCTCAACGATCACTGTTACTGGGAGCTTGCCAGGTGATTTCAATGGCGACCAGATCGTGAATGACGTTGATATTGACTTGTTATTTGCAGCAGTCCATTCCGTCAGTACCGACGGGCAGTTCGACTTGGATGCAAGTGGCGTGATCGATGCATCGGATGTCACGCTTCTGGTCGAGACCATTCTGGGAACCCGTTTTGGTGACAACGATACCGACGGTGACGTCGATACGCGTGACCTGACCACGGCGATCATCAACTTCAACAGCGCAGACGGCAGCGGAAAGTCGTGGATCCAGGGCGACACCGACGGCGACGGAGATGTCGACACGCGCGACCTTACCCGGTCGATCATCAATTTTACAGGCGCCCTGGCCGCGGAGGTGGCCCTTGCAGCAAACAGCGGCGTTGTCAGCTTCGACAGGTCGTCCGTGCTAGTGGCGTTGAAAGAGTTGGACCGAGAGACCGATGGGAGTTTCTCGATCGCCAAAACGGACACACTGCAGAATTCCTCGCCCCAGGAAGACCGTACTGCTGAGATGCTCACCAGACGAACGCGTGAAATTCCTGAATCTTTTGTCAGCGGTTCAACGTCACGTTCAATTTCAAAACGAAGCGTGGATGACATATTCGCTGAAAAGCTGGATTGGCCGAGTGGCGTTTGAAGGCGATGTTGGTTGACAATTCGTGATGTTGACAATGTGTTCAACCCTGCCGCCGGGATGAGCTTCACTGACGCTGATTTCGCGTTTGCTTTGTATGAAATCGGGTAACTGCAAGCCTGCAACGTTCTTAATACTGGCGTGTAACCACGTTCCCAAATTGATCGTTTTTCTGGATAACCACTCCGCGGGTAGTCGCTGATCGATAGATACGTGACTGCGCGGCGGATCGGCCTGGCTTGGCCAAGGTCTGTTCAGGTAAACAGGCTGTGATTTAAAATGAGGGATTGATTGTCTACAATTACGATCCGGATGCTAGAGTGAATAGGTCACTTCTTTTAAAGAGGACGGTGATGTGATGTGTCGAATCAGGTGCTCAATATTATTGATCGTTGTTTCTTTGTCAGGTATTGCCTTGGCCGAGGATTATCAACCACTCGCTCATACTCAGCCACTTGATTGGGATGGTGACATTGCCTCACGAATGATCGACGGAGTCGATAAATTTCTTTTAGATGAATTAGAAAAATCAATTCAACGTCGATCCCAGCATTGGCATCGCGATTTGTCTTCTGCAGAGGCTTATAACGAGTCGATTCAATCAAATCGGCAACGGTTGGCACACGTGTTAGGGGTACGTGATCAACGGAAGCCTTTCGGTTCGATAGAATTGGTTAGTACAACGAACCAACCAGCGCTGGTGGGCCAAGGTCATGGTTACAAAGTTTTTGCTGTGCGCTGGCCGGTCATTCGTGATATCCACGGTGAAGGGTTACTTTTGATTCCCGATAGGGAACCTGTTGCTGATATTGTTGCCATTCCGGATGCAGATCAAACACCAGAACAAATTGTTGGTTTAACCGAAGGTGTCGTGGCCGAATTGCAATTTGCTCGCCGGTTCGCCGAGAGTGGTTGTCGAGTCGTAGTTCCGACGCTCGTCAGTCGCGCTTTAAGCCAACGTAATGTATCCGGGCATGGTGGTGGGGCAAAATTGACGGATCGTGAATTCCTTTATCGTGCAGCGTTTGAACTTGGGCGCCATTTAATCGGATATGAGGTACAAAAGATATTGGCCGCAGTTGATTGGTTCGACGTAGATGCGGCTGGTGCGGATGCAAAAATTGGCGTTATTGGTTATGGCGAAGGTGGCATGTTGGCACAATATGCTGGAGCTATTGATCCACGTATCGACGTTGTCGGATCGAGTGGTTACTTCGGGCCTCGTGAGCGAGTTTGGGAACAGCCGATCGACCGAAATGTTTTCGGTTTGCTCGAACAGTTTGGCGATGCAGAAATCGCCAGTATGATTGCTCCGCGTGACTTCATCATCGATGTTTGCCGTGGTCCGGAATTGGAATTGCCTGGGAAGGGCGGTGCGCCAGCTCGATTGGTTGCTTTCGAGTTTGATGAAATTACACGTGAGTTCAACCGATTTAATGAACTTGTCAACACGTTGCATCGGCCAATGAAACCAATACGAGTATCGCATGAAAACGAAAATGGGCCGAGTGACGTTTCCCAAAACGTGTTTCTCTGTCGATTGGTACGCGATAACGACCCGTTGTTGCCGAAGCTGCTGGTGGAAAGTGGCCCGGCGCCTCAGCATCTGAGAAGCAGTTTTGATCCTTTGGCACGGCAGCGCCGACAGAATCATGAAATCGACGTTCACAATCAGTGGTTGTTGCGAGAAGGCCCTTTCATTCGCAAAGAGTTTATGAAAAATCTCAATGTTTCATCCATCGAAGCTTATGAGAAGAGCTTACATGAATATCGTGAATTCTTTCGTAATGAGATAATTGGACATTTCAATTACGAACGTTTGCCGGCCAACCCGCGTTCTAGAAAGATAGATGAGAATGAGCAATGGACACGTTATGAGGTGGTGTTAGATGTTTTTCCTGATGTATTTGCTTACGGAATTTTCACCGTACCTAAAGACATCAGGAACGAAGAGAAACGGCCCGTCGTTGTTTGCCAACATGGTCTTGAAGGACGACCGCAACACGTGATTGGTGATGAAGGGTACAAACATTATAAAGCATTTGCGACAGCATTGGCTGAACGTGGTTTTATTACTTTTGCCCCTCAGAACATTTACATCTTTGGGGATCGTTTTCGCACATTACAACGCAAAGCGAATCCCTTGGGTAAGACACTTTTTTCGATCATGGTTCCCCAGCATCAACAAATTGTCGATTGGCTGCAATCTTTACCGAATGTCGATCCGGAAAGGATTGCGTTCTATGGGTTAAGCTATGGTGGAAAATCAGCGATGCGTATTCCGGCATTGGTTACGGACTATTGCCTGTCGATTTGTTCGGCAGATTTTAACGAATGGGTGCGAAAGAATGCCAGTACGCGGCATTCTTTCAGTTATGTTTGGCATGGCGAATACGAAATTTTCGAATTCGACCTTGGTAGCACTTTTAACTATGCGGAAATGGCTGCATTAATTTGCCCGCGACCTTTCATGGTCGAGCGTGGTTATTTTGATGGTGTTGGTGAAGATGAGTGGGTCGCGTTCGAGTTTGCCAAGGTTCGTCGGCTTTATGCGGCACAACTGCGTATCCCAGACCGATGTGAGATTGAATGGTTTGTCGGGCCACACACAATCAATGGTAAAGGGACTTACGAGTTTTTGCATCGACATCTGGATTGGCCACAACCGTAATTGGATCAACAAGCCGGGCAATATCACCCAAAAATGTCAGTTGATCAAATGGATGGCCGGGGATCTTGCGACGAGCATGGTTACTTAGTTCGTCTGAAGATGTTTTATGAGATCAAGGATGGGGACTGGATCGCTGGAATCGGACATTACCAACGACCTCGTCAAAGATGGTAAAGTCTAGAAAGGTGCCTTTTACAATACGGCTCCACAATGCTTACAGTGCATTGCATCTCCATCATGCCCTTCTGCCATGCATTCGGGACAGACTTGTGTGGTAATACTTTTGTTTCCGGAAAATGCCAGTTCGGTCGAAACGATGCCCGTCGGTACAATGATCATACAATAACCTAGCATCATCATGCAGGCTGCTAATGCTTTTCCGAGTACTGTGGTCGGTGAGACATCGCCATAACCGACAGTCGTCATCGTTACGATGGCCCAGTACATGCTTTCTGGAATTGAATCGAATCCTGTTTTGATCGGTTCGCCAGCTGAATTGACTTGTCCACCCTCGATCAAATGTATGGTAGAACCAACTATCACAATCACAATCACGACAAATGATAAAAAGACGGCAACCTTAGTACGTGCGGCCCAGAATGCTTTTTTTAAAGCAGTGGCTTCTGACAGCATCTGAGCCATTTTGAAAATTCGAAAAACTCGGAGCAGGCGGAGTGCCCGAATGACGGCCAGGCGTTGTGCACTTGATCCGCCGTCGAATAGGGGTAAGGCAATGACATAGGTTGGCAGAATTGCCAAAAAGTCGACGATACCATAGAAACTGAAAATATAACGCAATGGCCGACGAGTACAGATGATCCTGACGATATATTCGATTGTGAACAAGAGAGTGAAAAACCATTCGAAATTGACTAGTAACCTGGCGTGGTCTTGGCGAATTGAATCCACACTTTCACACATTACGACCAACACGCTAAGAACAATTGCAATTAGCAAAAGTATGTCAAATAGTTTGCCGCCAGGCGTATCTGCTTCGAAGATGATTTCGTACCATAGTTCTCGCCAGGAATGTGGCTTTTGTTTCTTTCGGACGGGAGATGGTTTAGACATGACGAAAGTCTCCGGTTGCATCGTCCACTTCCAATGATTGCGGAGATCATCAACCGGCAAGTAAGGGGTACGTCTGGATCAGAGGATTCGTACTTTCGAAGTTGTCAATTGGAAATCTCTTACTATCAGTGTCGAGATGTTTCGATTCCACGTGCGTCTAAAAGAACTCGCTCTACGTGCTGGGTAGTGTGAGACCATGAATAATTTTGTTCAACTACCTCGCGCCCGCGCAAACCGACATTCTGCCAATGTTCACGATCGTGGAGGATTGTTCGTATGGAATCAGTAATTGCTTGAGGCGTAGGCGAGTCAAGAACGATTCCCACTTGATGCTCTTTAACAATTCGAAGTACTTCGGGAAAACCACTGGCAAGGATGGGGATTCCGGCCGCCATGTATTCAAACAACTTGAGTGACGATCCATGAATTGAGGTGTACGTACACAAACCCACGTCAAAACAAGCAACCAGATCACGTAATTCCTCGCGATCGACAGTCTGCCCTGTCAGACGAATATTCTTAAGATGATGCGTTTTTCTAAGGTCGTCAACGTCATTCCAGCTGTTCCCAGTGCCGACCAGCAGAAATAAAACGTTATCTTGTCCGGAACCTTCTTGTAATTCCTTGGCTGCTTGGGCAACACGCGTGACACCGTGCCATCGACTGAAGGCCCCAACATATCCCACTACCAGCGCGTCATCAGGAATCCCCAAACGCTGACGGCTGGCAAGGCGCTTTTGCTTGCTAAAATTGAATTGTTCGGGATAGGTACCGTTTGAGATGGCGTTACTTTTGGACGGACACCTTCTGCCCAGTTTAGCGTAAGCGTTTGCAATTTCACGGGTAACGCCGATCAAGCGATTGGCAGAAACCGCTTGTTGCCAGGCACTAAAATAAACCAACTTGGTCGCCAAGCGGCTAAATCCGCGTTGGGAAAATTCGGTCCAGGTGATTCCGTTACATTCCAGAACAACCGGTATACCCAATAGGCGAAAGACACAAAAGAAAATTCCTGGAATCCAGCCCGGACCACCCCCGCGTACGAGAAGAACGTCAGGGCGGTATCGTAATTTGATCCAGGTTGCCGCAAATGCCAGCCATACTTCAAACCAGAATAATCCCAGCGCATTCTTTCCAGGCACCCAATAGTGAAGTCCAGCAAACTCATCAGGAAGAGAAATCTCGTCGCTCCCGTAGCGCGGTGAAAGGATGGTTACTTGATGTCCAAGTTTGTGAAGTTCCCTGGAAACTGCAAGAAAGTGCACTTTACCACTCGTTGAACCAACGGACAGATCCTCGGTAGTCATGTAGCAAACGTGCATGAGTAAGTTTCACCGTTTCTATGGGATGTCCACCACTTTTTGGAACAAGCGTTGGGCATTCCTGGTGGTTTGATTGGCGAATGTTTCAAGCTCGATGCCGCGTTCCTGAGCCAAGCATTGTCCTGTGTGGACCAGATTAGCGGGTTGGTTTGGCCGTTTCCCCCGCACCGGTTCGGGAGCCAGATAGGGACTATCCGTTTCGATGAGGATTCGATCGTCAGGAATGACGGTCGCGACCGCACGAAGCGAATCTGATTTCTTAAACGTTACCATTCCAGCAAAACTGATGTAGAGTCCCATATCAAGGCATTTTTCGGCCATTTCGCGATCACCTGTAAAGGAATGCATTACGCCACAAAGTGGACCGCGGCCAGCTGCTTCGTAAAGCATTTCGAGAATATCGGACTGACAGTCTCTCATGTGAACAATGAATGGAAGATCCCGTTCTTGAGAGAGGCGCAAATGCCGATCGAAGAAATCTTGTTGTAGGTGAAATGGAGCATGGTCCCAATAACGGTCCAGACCTGTTTCTCCGATCGCAACGACTCGAGGAGATCCGGCCAGTTCAACAATGCGATCCCAGTCACCAGTTAAGGCCTCCGCGCAATAGTTGGGTTGTATCCCAACAGCCGCGAAAATTGGTAGATAATGACTGGCCAAAGAGACAACGGTTTCACTTGACTTGGCTGTCGTGCCAACGGCTAGAATTGAATTGACGCCCGCGCTTACAGCGTCACTGACAATCGCATCACGATTGCGATCGAATTGCTCGTCGTCCAAATGAGCGTGCGTGTCGAACCAAGCCACGCTCACAGTATCACCCACCGTCTGAGGTAGTTTGACCAACCATTTCTGTCAATGATTGTAAGTGTCCTTTGGCCATCCCCAACGCTTCATCAGCCAAGGCCTTTGCCATCACATCATGATGCCCAATTTCTATGGTTATCTCTTCAATCTTTTCAACATCTTGTTGCTGATGTTGAAGTAGCCTGCCGACAAGAAATTCGAAGGATAGATCATTCAACCAAGTGAAATCTTCAGGAACACCACGATAGGGAGTTAGCCTCATTTCGAGAATTCGGGCTCCTATCCGTGATGCCATTTCCTTTTGATCACGAATGATTTGATCAACTGCGGTTCGTGCGTTTTCCGATCCGGGACCGTACCAGGGCGACGTTCCTTCCAGATAAACTGGCAACGATTGGCAATGGATTGCGTACAAACGGTTTAAGGCATCAATGGCCTGATTTGAATTTGTTGTCATCTCGGAAATCCCTTCAGCTAAGACAACAGCTGTCTGGCAGCTGAAGAAGCCCATGTGTTAAGCCATTCCCATCGTACGAAGAATAATAACAACGGGGCCGTGACCAAAGCCAGATATACACCAGGCAGGGACGCAAGTGAAAATCCATCGCCAACGGTAACATCCGTTGGCTCATCGATCACCATCACTTTTACAACCCGGAGGTAATAAAATAGGCTAATCACCGTATTCAAACCTCCCACGATCAGTAATACCATCAAATACGAATGGCCGACCGTTTCAAAGCTATCAACCAACGCTGCAAAGATGGCAAACTTTCCAACAAACCCTGCTAACGGTGGAATACCAACAAGACTGAATAAAATCAGCGAAAAGCAAATCGCGATACCAGGCGACTTGCGCACCAGTCCTGCATAATCAGCGATGTCTTCACTTCCAAGCGTGTTTCGCAAAAAGGCGACAACAGCGAACGCGCCCAGGTTCATGAATAAGTAAATCGAAAGATAAATCATCAGTGAAGCGATCGCCGATTGGGCCACATTGGTGTTCGCGTTCACCACAGACAGCGCTGCGGGCAAGGCCATCATCATGTACCCGGCGTGGGCGATCGTCGAGTATGCCAACAGCCGTTTGATGTTGGTTTGACCATAGGCCGCCATATTTCCCAACGTGCATGTGAGAACGGCAATGAATGCAATCAGCATGGAGATGTAGCTGCGCAGGAAATCGATTGGAGAAGAGGTGTTTTCGTTCTCTGGATGAGCAACAGCAGAGGAATTGGTCGTCGAATAAAGTGCAAGCTCGGTATTGGCATGTCCCTCTGACGATACAGATGTTACCGTTGGTTGCCCAATTGTCTGGCGGGCAACCGCATCAACGGGACCTACCGTTCCGAAACCCAGAGCAATCCGCACCAATAGGGCCAGCGCTGCCGCTTTAGATGCAACGGAAAGGAAAGCACCCACTTCCGCGCTGGCGCCTTC
>Ga0310124_10001711_pt1 | contig 15204 bp, 16 predicted proteins | sample CB11b_AW_Bot5_MG_FD_203507 | JGI IMG/M metagenome (GOLD analysis project Ga0310124, IMG submission 203507) | Marine microbial communities from Western Arctic Ocean, Canada - CB11b_AW_Bot5 | ecosystem: Environmental > Aquatic > Marine > Oceanic | place: Canada: Western Arctic Ocean | collected...
AATCAGCTTCGGGTCCTCCGTCGTCGAGAGCGCTGAGGTCGAGGCTATTCGTCCGGATTCCGCTCTCGTGTTGGAAGTGACGGGTTGGTTCCTCTCCGATCTATCGGGGGTAGGTCGGCTGACCCGGGGAGCCGCCCGTGGGACCAACGGCCAATCCGGCAGCACGAACTTCGACCGAAGCCGGAGCTACATCGATGCCGTCTCCAGCTTTCCCGGAAACACGAACATCAGAGCGACCCTGACTTTTCGTTCAGGGCAGCCCAGGTCGGCCCCATCAGTCCCGGACGGGCGATACATCCCAGTCACCGTCCACTATACGCTCGCCCAGCTTCCCGAGCGGCCGATGGCGCTTCGGATTGCCGACGACCGAGTCGGTAATTTCATGACGGTTCACAAGGACTTCAGCGCGGGGGACTCCACTTTCTTTCGTCGGTATGTGAACCGGTGGCGGCTGGAGCCCGGCGAACGAGTCGGAGACCTGCGGCGCCCGGTCGAACCCGTTACGTACTACATCGATCGCAACGTACCCGACGAATACAGGGGTTGGTTCAAGGAAGGCGTAGAAAACTGGAACAACGCGTTCGAGGCCGCGGGCTGGGTGGACGCGATTCGGGCGCTCGATCTTCCAGACGACGCGGACCCGAACGATATCCGGTACTCCGTGCTCCGCTGGAACACCTCCGACGATCCCGGCTATGGGGCGATTGGCCCGTCAAAGGTCGATCCCCGCACGGGCGAGATCCTCGACGCGGATATTTTGTTCGAAGCGGACATGTTTCGGAGCTTCCGTAACACCTGGCGAAATATCGTGAATCCGGTGACGGCTGCGGAAGCCTTCGAGATGGCGCTCGGGGTGGGAGAATTCGAGGTCCCCGATCCCAACGTCCCGGGACTGGAGCTTCCCGGATTCGCATCTGCGCTCGAGGCGCAGGGAGCCCTGGCCGGTCTCGTGCTTGTGGCGAGGAACGAGATGGAGCCGGGGGATCCGCTGCCGAACGAGCTTCTCCGGCAGTACACGACGTGGGTCGTGATGCACGAGGTCGGGCACACACTTGGCTTGCAGCACAACTTCCGATCCTCAGCGAGCACTCCGATGGGCCAACTCCACAACACGTCGTTCACCGGCAAAAACGGCGTATACAGTTCCGTGATGGAGTATCCGACGGTCAACCTGGCCCCTCCTGGGGAGCGGATTGGCGACTACTACACGTACAACGTCGGGTCTTACGACCGTTGGGCGATCTCGTACGCGTACACGCAGAACCAGGACGATGCGGACGACATCGCGCGCGGAGTCTCCGCACTCGGGCATATGTATGGTAATGAATCAGGCGGCCGCGGCGCCTTGGACCCCACGATCAACACCTACGATCTGGGTGCCGACCCTCTGGAATGGGGCGCCGAGCGTTCGGCGTTGATCCGTGACCTCTTGCCGAAGATTCCGGAGTACACGCTTCGGGAAAACTCCCCGTTCGTAGAAGTGACCAACGCGTACAACCAACTCATGAACGAGTATGCTCGGGCGCTGGCCCCGGCGGTGAAGTACATCGGCGGTCAGTATATGAATCGCGATCACGTGGGAGATGGGCGTGATCCGTTCGTGAATGTACCGAAGGACAGGCAGTTGGAAGCGCTTGAGTTACTCATCGATCGCATTTTCGCGGAGGACGCGCTGGCGATAGATCCCGCTGTGCTCCAGAGCTTTGGCGTCAACGGATTCTCACACTGGGGCATCGAACGCACGACCAGCGGTCGTTACGACTATCCGTTCCATGCTCGCACCCTCAGACTCCAGTCGTCGGTCCTGGAACAAATCCTCAACGCCTCGCGGCTCGCGCGTATCCGAGACGCTGAGACGAAGTTCGGGACCGCCCAGGTCGCCACGATTCCAGAAATCATGGCGTCTTTGACCACTGCCATTTGGAGCGAATTGGGACGGGGGACCATCAGCGCCGATCGTCGGGACCTGCAGCGGGCCTACTTGGACATCATGGCCCGTCTGGTCGTGAATCCATCGAACGGAACGCCGGCCGATGCTCGTGCCGTGGCGCGCTGGGAATTGTACCACCTGCGTGACAGGATCGATTCCGCTCAGCCGGGGGCTTCGGACGGATACACGCGAGCGCACCTCTTCGAGGCGATAGCCCGCATCGACAAGACGCTCGAGGCAGGGTTGGAAGCCGAAGGCAACTGATCGATCAAGGGGTCTCCGATCCTTGTAGATGGGCACACTGTCAAAGCCCCAAGGGCAACTGGATCACGTCTCCAGGTCGTCGGAGCGCCGCAGTAGACAACTCGGCGGGTGGGCCCCGTCGAGACCCACCTGCCTCCGCGCCACGTGGAAGAGCTGCATGACCTGCGCTCGGCCATGGTTCCTTGGCCCTTCATGCGTGACACGAGTCTCGGAGCGTTCAGCCGACTTCCTCGCATCGCCAAGATCCGGTTCACGATCTTGGCCTTACGGTCAGGCACGTGCCGATCGAGCCAATCCACGAACAGATCTTTCACTCCGTAAGGAAGTCGCAAGGGAACGCAGCTCGCTTCCTGGGCGCCTCTTTCCACGGCGGCCTCCAGGATGGACGGAATCTCATGGTCGTTGAGCCCCGGGATCACAGGGGCCACGAAGGTCGCGACCGGTATGCCCGCTTTGGCCAACCGCTCGATCGCCTCGAGCCTTCGCTCGGGACTCGACGTGCGCGGCTCCATCACCCCCCCCTGGAGGGCAGGGACCAACGTGGTCACTGAGATCGCGACCTTCACCGCTTTGTGGGAAGCGAGTTCAGAGAGGAGGTCGAGATTTCGCACCACGAGAAAATTTTTCGTGATCACCATCACCGGGTTCCTGAACTCTGTGAGTACTTCCAGGCAGACCCGCGTGACTCAGGCGGAGCGGTACGCTTGATGGGCTGGTAGGGGTCCGTGACCCCAGAGAGTGCCAAGAGCTTGGGCTGCCATCGGGGGAAGGAGAGTTTGTCTCACAGGAGTTCAGGTGCTTTTTGCTTGATGAAGATCTTCGATTCGAAATCGAGGTTGGCGGATATACTGAGGTACTCGTGGGTGGGACGGGCGTAACAATAGGCGCAGCCGTGCTCGCGTCCCCTGTACGGGTTGATGCTCAGGTCGAATCCGACGTCGAGACTCGCGTTGCGGGCCACAATCGATCTCGTGGAATCCTTGAAAAACTGTGTTCTCTGGGCAGGGTCTTCCACCAAGGTTGATGGGTCGGACTCGAGCGTGACCCGCTCGAAGCGGTTCGATGGGTTGGGCGTCACTCCTCGCCCGCGCAGCGTCGGAAGTCGTGTCATCCGGCCTAGTGACTCTTCTTGTTCACTGTCCGCCGCCTTTTCCCTCACTCAGTTTGCAGTATCGGGTTTTGTTCGGTAATGATACTCCTTGGCAGCTGAACTCGAAAGAGGCCAATCTTCCTGCGATGAAACCGACCCAAGCTCAGATCAAAGCGCTGAAGCGCAGGGACCCCATTCTCGGGGCAGCTATGAGGCGCCTGCCACCCTTCCCAGAACTCCCGCTCCCGATGTTCCGAGGTCCGCACTTCCACGTGTTGGCCCGATCGATCATCTACCAACAGTTGGCGACTCGGGCCGCGGCGACGATCTACGGAAGAGTGCGAGGGCTGAGCCCAGGGGCTCGTTTCCCGACTCCTGGGCAGATGTTGGCGTTCTCCGATGAGCGGCTTCGATCTGCGGGGTTGTCCGGGAACAAGACCAGGGCCCTTCGCGATCTCGCTGGTAAGATCGTGACCGGTGAACTTCGTCTCAGAGGCATTGACCGGCACGACGACGAAGAGATCATCCGGCGTCTCACTACCGTTTGGGGAATCGGCGAGTGGACAGCGCAGATGTTTCTCATCTTCAAGCTCGGGCGGCTCGACATTATGCCTGCAGGTGACCTCGGGGTGCAGGAGGGGCTGAAGGTCTTGGATGGATTGGCCGGACGCCCATCCCCGAAAACGCTGCTCGATCGGGCTGAGGTCTGGCGGCCGTTGTGCAGCGTCGCGGCGTGGTTCCTATGGAGGCTGGCGGACGCCAAATGACCGTTCGCGGAGGCCTCGTTGGATCGGCCATGTGCCGCCCCGATGGCACTTGGGTGACCGAAATCACGTAGTACTGAACGGAACGTAGTCGGGTATGTGACGCCACACCAAGAGAAGAGTCTCGATGGCCAAGAAAAGCCGAGGACGTGCACCGCGAGACAAGAAACCCTCGCTCAAGCTTCCGGAGTGGCCCTGCACCCCCAAGCCGCCTCAGACACCCCCACCCCCGCGACCGTCCCAACCTGTAGGGTCGGTGCCGGGCCCTGACTTCAAGAAGGTGATCAAGAAGCTCAGGAAGAAGCGTTAACGACTACAGTGATTATGTAGGAGGCCGAATCACTCAGGAGCTGGCAGCGAGGCCTTCTGTGCCTCGTCGACAAGGAAGAGATCGGTCAGAAGCGCCCTGAAGTGGATCGACGCGTTCAAGTTGTCAATCAATTGTGAACTGATCGACGGCTGCGCCATGACGAGCCGAACGGCGGCCCGTGTGTCACCGGCGTCGCGCTGGAGAACCTTATCCATGGCCGCCACGGCGTCCGCGTCGGTTCCTACTGATGCGTCGCCGATGCCACCTTCGAAGGCGGCGAGAGCCTGGTCGGCCCGGCTCAGATATCGGGTCAACTCACCACTGATGCCGGAACCGGATCCAGACACTCCTTGGGCCGCGTACCCGAGGAAGAACTCGTAGGCCTCCTCGATGGCGTCGATATGTTCCTGCAACTCGTCGGAGGTCACCTCAGCCCTGACCTCCGAACTCTGACGACCGCTCCTCAGTGGAGTCGTCGGAGGACTCTCCAGCATCTCCACCGCCACCAGCCGCGTCACCGCCCTCAGCGATGGCGACATCACCACCCCCACTGGCTACAGCATCGTCCCCACCGAATGAAGCGCCCACGCCTGCTGGCACGAACTCTTCCTCCTGAGGCGCGGCTCCCTCGACCGGCCAAAGGCTCGGATCGAAGTTCTCCACGTATTTCTCCGGCCTGATGAACCCATAAATCATGGACTTCGTGATCCACCACTTGTCCGGCCGTATCGCGAAGTAGATGTGCGAAATGACCAGAGCGATGAGCGCCACACCCGCGACCCCGTGAACCACGTACACCACGCCCCAGGAGCTGTCGGCGAATATATATGGGTTCGCCGTCCAGAAAGGCGTTTCGAGGCGGAGCATCATCAAGACGCCCGTGACGATGGCCGCCAGACTCGACGCGGCGGCACCGTGGTGGAAGAGCTTATGATCGATCGGATACTTCGGGGCTTTGGGCACGTCCGTCCCGTTCCTACCCAACATATGGCTCAACTCAGCCATCCCTGCCTTGATGTCGGATCCGCTCACCCACATCGCCCAGAAATCCTGCCAGAAAGTGGCATGAATGATGTGGTAGACGATCATCAACGTGAGGATTACGCCGGCGACCCAATGGATCGTGACCCACGCGAACTGAATCCCCATGACCGGCGCGAACGCCGTGACCAGGAGCACGAGCATCGCCAACGACATGCCCCAGTGGAACACGCGTTCCGACAGGGCATGCCGAAGTATTTGAGCAGGGAGCCCGGCGATGCCCGACCCTCCACCCGCATCCGTCGACGCAGCGGGCGCGATCCACTTCGCCCACACGGCATGGGCGGCGACGAACGCCAAGCCCCCGATTACCGCGACCCACATGAGGTTCCAGGAAACTCCAATGAGAACCTCCTGGCCCCACGGGTTGGCTGCACGTCTCCAGAGTTCCATGCTAGGCCCCCGTCCCGCGGACGGCCCGACGGACCAAGTTCCGCATCAGGGGGATCTTGTAATCGTTGTGCCTGAGTGGCTGCGCGTCACGAACCGCGACCTCACCGGCCTGAATTCCCAATTGGTCGGAACGGGCTTGACCACGGACGACCCTTTCCGAAGCTTCGAGCCGAAGTGGGACCGGAGCGGCACCGTTGGCCGCCAGGCGTACGTCTTGGACCACGCCACCGCTAACGCGCATCGCGGATGCCACCGTCATGAGCGCAAAGTCCCACGCCTTCCGGTCTTCGACCTTCTCATAGTAGAAGGTGGCGCCCGCCCATGTGGACGGAATGCGGATCGCAGTCAGAAGCTCACCGGGATTCAACACCGTCATGCGCTCGATGTCTTTGCTGGGCGGCATGAAGAAGTCCTCGGCATCGACGACACGCTCACCCCGTCCCTGAATCACGAACTGCGCATCGAGCGCGATGAGCGCCGGCGCCGTGTCGGAGGGGCTGACCGCCACACAACGGCTCGTGCCCAAGATCGCATGCTCTCGGTTCATCGCCGTCGGCGCTGAGGCATAACAAGTGTTGCCACCGGCCCGGTAGCAGGGCCACCCGCCGCGGTAGTACCAGCAACGCGTGTCTTGGACAAGGTTGCCCGCGATCGTACCCCGGTTGCGAATCTGGGGTGTCGCGATGTGGGCGGCAGCGTCCGTGAGAACACTGTAATTCTCCAACAACTCAGGGTGCGTGGCCACTTCGGTGAGCGTAGTCATCGCACCGATTTCCACTCTATCGGCGGTGACGCGCACGCCCTTGAGCTCATCCACGTTGGCGAGGTCGACCACGGCCGTGGGCCGCTTGATCCGCTCCTTCCACCAATCGAAGCTGTCCATCCCCCCACCCAGCACCCAACCATCCTCACCGTATCGAATCAACAGTTCGATCGCATCGTCGGCGCTCGTCGGCTGGAAGAGCTCGAACGCCGGGATCATATCTCTGATGATCGCCATCTTCGCTATCTCCCTTTAGACGTGAAAGTCGAGGGGGCTGTACGCAGGTGCACGGCCCTCAATTTCTGCAAGTAGGATGTCCGGCGTCAGCGGCGTCCGGCATAGGCACGTTCCTTCCATGGCATCACTGATCGCCGATGTAAGGGACGCTGAACCGGCTCCAACGCAGGGCTCTCCGATCCCTTTGGCGCCGACCGGAGTCTGCGGATCCGGGAGCTCCACAGCCGCCCACTGCATGTCGATCGGAACGTCGAGGATTCCCGGCGGTCTAGCCGTATAGAGGCGCTTCGCGAACGACACACCCCACACCGGGTCGAAGACCCATTTTTGACTCATCGCGATCCCCATTCCCTGAATGGAGCCGCCGAAGATCTGACCACCTAGGCTCCTCGGATGGACTACCACACCGCAGTCCGTGACCGCAGTGTAGTGCACGATATCAACTTTGCCCGTCTCGATATCGAGTTCCACCTCGGCGAAGCCGACCACCCACGATTGGAGTCCTCCCTCGCCGCCGAAGTTGTCCCTCGCCGCCGCCACGAGGCCCTGGCCGGCCAACCCCGTAACGGACGCCTTGGTCATGTCGTTGAGGTCGTCGTTGAACTCCTCGCCGCTGTAACGTCCACCAAGCTCAATCGCCCGGGTCGCAGCACGAGCGAGCGTCATTCCCTGTGACGGATTGGTACGGCGATAGACGCGTCCGCCGGACGTGTCATAGTCCTCAGGTCGGCCACCGAGATCCATTGCGGCAATCTCCTGTAGCTTCTGCTTGGCGTCCAAACCGGCCGCGTGGTTCGCCCTCGTGTGGGCATGGGTCGTTTGACTACCGGCCTGGACGCAACTCCAAGGCAAGTGGCGACTCGTGTCGCCCCAGACGATCTCGACCTGATCCCATTCGACTCCCAGCACGTCCGCCGCCGCGCGAGCGGTATCGGAGGTCGAATGTGTGCCCAGGTTTCCGAGGCCCTGCTGGATCTGGACTATGCCGTCGGGCCGGATCACGAGGAGGCCGTCGTATCCGCGGCTTCCCGCCGCAAAAGGGCTCACTCCGACGCCGATTCCGGTCCTCTTCGTGCCGTTCAGCTGTCCACTGCGGGCCATTCTCTCTTCCCATCCGAAGAGCTCGCGCCCCTTGTCGATCGCTTCCTTGACGAAAACACTAGTGAGTGTGGATCCTCGCGGTCCGTATTGAACGTCGGCCTCCGGAGCGTTGAGCCGGCGAAGCGCCAGACGATCGATACCGAGCTCTCTGGCCGCCTTGTCCATCAGCGGCTCGAGCATCCCGATGATCTGGGCGCCGCCGGGGCCCCGCTGGGCCGCCTTGGGCGGCGTATTCGTAAACACGCCCACGCCGCGGAATCGCATGTTGGGTGGCGTATATGTGAGTGAAGCGGTATTGGCCCCCCCGTTCTGGTCGCCCCCGGCGAACGGGCCACCGTCCCCTAAGGCGAACAGGTCGATCGCGGTGATCCGCCCGTCGGCCCGGAAGCCGATACGAACCCGGGCCTGCATGCCGGGCCGCGCACGTCCGAGATAAGTTTCCTCAGCGCGCGTGATCCGGAGCATGACCGGACGGTTGAGCTTGCGGGAGAACAGGGCAGGCACCTGCTGGATGATGCTGCCGGAGATCTTGCTTCCGAATCCGCCGCCGCAGTACTCGCCGATCATAACCACGTCTTCGATGTCCAGTTCGAGCTGGGCGGAGATTGCTTGCCGGGTCCTTACCAGACTTTGCGTGGAGGTGTGGATGTAGAGCTTCCCGTTCTGCCAGTACGCCATGGCCGAGCGGGGCTCCAGCGGGTGATGCGAGAGCGACTGGTGAACGATGGTCTCGTCGAGAATCAGGTCCGCTTCGGCGAAGCCCGCCTCAATGTCCCCGACCATCCATTCGGTGTTCGCCTTTCCCTCACCGTCGGGCATCGGCATACTACCTTCCGGGGCGTTGGCGAAGTCTTCCTCCGTCCACTTAAGCGTCGTGATTTCTCGCCCAGTCCTCGTGTTTCCTTCGAGTCGCGCATTCGGGCTGCCGGGCCGCATGCTGTCCAACGGGCTCAGCACGAAGGGCAACGGCTCGAAGTCGACCCTGACCAACTCGATTGCGTCCGCCGCCGTGGTCTCGTCGACCGCCGCTATCGCGAGGATGGCCTCTCCCTCGTAGTGCGGGTGGTTCGTGAGGCACTGCTCGCCGACTTCGGACTGGGGCACCTCATCAGCCGTGAGGATTCCCACCACACCATCCAAAGCGAGAGCGGCACTCGCGTCGATGCGCGTGACGCGGCAATGCGGCATTGGGCTCGCCAGCAACTTCGCGAACACCATGCCGTCCGCTCTGAAGTCCTCCGCGTACTTCGCTCGTCCCGTGATCTTCGCATGGAGATCGGGTGGGGAGATGTTTTGTCCAATCAAAGCCATGGTTTGCCCTCTTTATGCTTGCTGCCGCGAATACTCGGCGGCACGCATGGCGGAAGTCAGGATCTTGTTGTAGTCAGCGCACCGGCAGAGGTTGCCGGAGAGCGCTTGAGCGGCTTCTTCATGCGTCGGGTTCGGGTTGGCCTCGACCATCGCCACCATGCTCATGATGAATCCCGGGGCACAGAAGGCGCACTGGAAGCCGCCCTCGTCGAGGACAGCCTGTTGTACCGGATGCAGCGTGCCATCCGCCTCCTCTAGGCCCTCGATGGTCGTGATCTGCTTGGTACGAACGCTGTGCGTCAGCACTGAGCAGGAGTAGCTGGGCACTCCGTCGATGAGCACGGTGCACGCACCACACTCCGCACGGTCGCAGCCCAGTTTGGTGCCGGTAAGCCCCACCTTATAGCGTAGCGTGAAAGCGAGCGTCTCTTGGTTCAGTACGTCCACGCGCCGTTGTTGGCCGTTGACGTTCAGCGTAATGAGTCGCTCGACCGACCCCTGAACCGCTAGAGCCCCTAGCAGGGGCTGTGGTCCTTTGAAGAGATAGCCCACCGAAGAAGTCGTCGCACCCGCTGCGATGACGCCCATGATGAACTTTCTTCGCGAAACCGTACGCTCCGGAGTGCCGATGATCTCGACGTCGCTCATGGAGCCTTACCTCCTTCGAATATCATTCGGGGGAAGACCTGACGGGCGGCCCTATCCGCCCAGCCACTCATAATAAGCGACGATGCGCCAGAAGGCGAGCCCTCCTGATAACGATTCTTGGAAGGGTTGAGGTGTGCCCTGTTACTTTCTCAGTCGTGAACCCCGGGGGAGCACGTTCCTGTACATGAGAGGGCGGGCACCCGGTGCAACCTCTGGACTAGGGCGGGGTCCAACACTAGACTGACGGGTTGGTGCGCGCCACACGGATGGGAATGCCATGCTTTTTTGGTTGTTGGTCGTAGCCCTGGCCTTTGTTATTGGATTTACCTCGATTCGTGCGTGGTGGATCGAACGCCCGAACTTTTTTTACGCGTCGAAAGCGGTTCACAGCCAAGAGGACGAAGAGTGGTGGCGCGGGATTGAGCTTGAGCGTCTCCACGAAGTGAATCGCGAATACGTGGAGCGCCTCTTACGCCAGATCGACGGCGCTGGCGTAGGTACCCTTACCAGTGAAGAACGGGCGTTCATGGAGCGCATGGCCAAGCTCGAAGCACCCTCACGCCCGGGCGTCCGCCCGCCGATCGACCCTTGTCCCAGCCCCGCCTGATCTGATCGGGCGCTGTTCCTACCAGCCGACCTCCCCCGGTGGTGTGGGCGGGATGCTCTTGAGGCTGGTTTCCTCGTCGCAGAGCTTGAAGCCGCGAGCCCGGTAGTTTTCGATCGCTCGAGGGCTGTCGAGCGAGCACGTGTGTAGCAAAACCCGTCGTGCCCCTGTGCGAAACGCCCGCTGGACCGTATCGGACAGGAGAAGCCCGCCGATCCCCATTCCGATGAACTGGCCGAGCAAGCCGAAGTAGGCGATCTCAACGGATTCTTCGGGCTGCCGCTCAAGTTCGACGTAGCCCGCGATCACTCCGTCCAGATAGGCGATCCATACCTCGATCTCCGGCCGTTCGAGGTGAGCCAACCACCTGGAGTACGACCAACTCATCCGGTCGGTCCAGCCCCAGGCCCGTCCCACGGCCATATAGAGGAATCGGCCCAGGTGCGGACTCGCGATTCTGGCTTCCCGGATCTCGAGTTCCGGCACGTCCGATCCAGACGGTTTGAACTCCTCAACGCTCCGAAGCTCCAGATAATATGTGGTGACCTGCGTTTCCAAGGATCAAGCCGCCCGACTCTACGGGTGCGTGTGCGAGAGGGGGATACGGTGCTCAATAGAGGGATACGGCGCCCAACACTGAAAGTGCCGTCCACCGGAATCTCAGCGGTATCCGTCTCTTGTTGGCGGACACGTCAGGGGGCAGTATTCACCCCGCTCCTCCTCGTGAAGCTCTCGCCCATAGGACTCGCATCGCTTGAAGATCGGAATACGAACCCCCTGGGCGCTACCCGTGTTGGGAGTGGGATTCTATTGGGGCCTTCTCGCAGCGTTTGCCGGTGAGATCCCGACCAACCCCCTGCTGTATGGTGTGGCGATCGTCGTGCTCAGTCAGATCAAGCAGCCGTTCCGGCCTCTGGGAGCACGGCCTCTCGACTTCGTTCTGCCGTTCATCCTTACCGGGGTTCTCTACGACAGCCAACGGTACTGGGGCAACACTGTGCGCGGCATTCCGCACATCGCTGAGCCGTACATGCTTGAAAAAGGGTTGTTCGGGGTCCCTTCGCCGAATGGCACCCTGACGCTAAACGAGTGGTTCGGTCTCCATCTCCACCCTGTCCTGGATTTCATCGCGGGGGGGGCCTATCTGACCTTTATCGGCGTTTTCGTCTTGCTTGCGGCGTATTTCACGCGCCGGATCCACCTCAGCCCCGACTCCAAGTCGACATCTTCCCGAAGGCTGTGGTCGGGGCGCGCCCCCGCATGGTCATTTCTCGTCGTCAACGTTCTGGGGTTCGCGACGTGGTTTCTCTATCCGGCTGCCCCTCCTTGGTATGTGGAGGCGTACGGGCTGGACACTATCCTTCTCGATGTACCCATGAACCCGGCTCGGACGCTCCGCTTCGACGCGTTGTTCGGGACCAGCTTCTTCACGGGGATGTACGATGCGGGATCCAACTCGTTCGGCGCCATTCCCTCCCTCCACATTTCCTACCCTGTCATGTCCGTGGTCTTTGCGATGAGGCTCAAGAAGGTCCGTGCCTTCACGATCGTGTTCTCTAGCCTCGTGGGTTTCGCGGCGGTCTACCTGAACCACCATTATTTGATCGACGTGCTCCTGGGCGTCTTCTACGGGCTGGGGGCCGCGGCCATCACGATCGCCGGGGCGAATTGGATGGCCGGTCGCGAAGGCCTGATCTCCTCCTAACGGCGGCGGACCGTTGCATCCCGGGTACCCGTCCGCGAGCACGGTGGCGGTCCCCACTGCACTTCTTCAACAGCCTTCTCTGGTGGGGAGAAGCCCTACGCGCGTTCAGGGTCCTCCGGACAGATGGAAGGCCACCGCCCCCCCCATTCTGTAGAAGCGAAATCCTTGGGGTGCCTCCTTCTTTCTTGGATGTTCGATGTCAGCTCAAAGGGGATCCATCGAACCCACTCGGAGATCTCAGGATCCGCTCGCATGAAGCTTTACATCCTGCAGGCTTTGGGGCTGATACTCAGCTTGACGCTGGCCGGGTTGGTTGGCTGGTGGATTCTGTGTTCGTAGCATCACCGGTCCGGTCACCGCCAGAGACGATCATCGACGCCGGGCTGCGGTGCAGCCCAAGTCCCACCACGATCACGAACGCCAGAAACCCGAACTCGTCCACCGGCAAAGCCGATACCCTTCGTGGATCGAGGAGTTCTATCGTGATGGTGGCGATGAGAACGGCGAGTCCGGCTTCGAGCGGCTTGATCGACCGGCCCCCGCTTCGCCCCGGGTCCGACCAAAGGGCATAGGCGGATAGGCCGCAGAACAGGGCAATCAGATAGTCCGCTAGCGGTGGCCACCTGGAGGGAATCGCGACCGCCTGGGCGAGCCGCTCTCCCCATGGAAGCACGACCCCACTCACCTCGAGCACGTCGCTGAAGTGCATCGTGGCGGGGGAAACCAGATGCAAGACCATCACGGCCGCGGTGATGCTGGTGAAGATCCACAAGGGCCAACGGACCGCCATATCGGTGTAGAGTGCGACAAACCATCCGACCGCGACGGGTGCCGTGAGCGCGAACACAGTATGCAGGCGTACGGCTTCGACGTAGGTGTCGATGTCGACCGCCCTATAGACACCGAGCGCGGCGTACTCTTGAGAGGCGATGACGAGGCACGCGGCTCCGAAGACGCCAAGGGCCGGGCTCTGCGACGATCCCGGATCTCGGATGGCGGCCGTCACATACCATCCGCCAACGAGGAGACAGAGTCCGCCCGCAGCCGCCAGAACGAGGGCAAGGGGGGAATTCATTGGCACGACTTCTTGCGTGACCTCGAGAGAGATCCCGCGTGGGAGGGGTGGGTATCCGTCTTCGAGCGTACTACTTTAGCCGTCATCGTCGGACAGGGGAAACGACGCGGAGCGAGGAGCCATGAACAAGAAACTCGAAATAACAGGGATGTCCTGCGGGCACTGCGTGAGCCACGTGAAGTCGGCCCTGGAGGGAGTAGAGGGCGTGTCGCAAGCGGACGTCTCACTGGGGAACCACGAGGCCGAAGTGACGCTGTCGGAGCAAGTCGTCGTTACCGACCTGATCGCGGCTGTCGAGGCGGCCGGGTATCAGGCGGAGGTCCGCTAGCGTCCGGAAACTAACTGGCGCCCGGAAACCAACCACTGCATGACGGTACTCACGCACACGCTGGAACGCCGCACGGATGGCGACGACCACATTTTAGATCTGACGGCTGACCTGCAAAGCCTCGTGTCTGAGAGTGGGATTGGTGTGGGACAACTCACTGCGATGGTCGTCGGGTCGACAGCGGCGCTCACCACCGTGGAGTTCGAACCGGGCCTGGTGGGTCACGATATCGCTGCCGCCCTCGAGCGCATCGCTCCTCGGTCCGGTACGTACGAGCATGAGAAGATGTGGCACGACGACAACGGGCACAGCCATGTCCGTGCGAGCCTGATCGGCCCCTCGCTCGCTTTTCCCATCGTCGATGGGGCCCTCCCGCTCGGAACCTGGCAGCAGGTGGTCCTCGTCGATCACGACACCCATCCCCGCAAGCGCAGGGTGGTCGTCAATCTCGTCGGGGAATGAGCGGGACTCGTGTCCTACGTCAGAAGTTCGGAGCAGAACCGCTAAATCTTCTTGAGAATCCAGCTCAGCACCACCCGAACGACTTTTCGGATAATCGTCATCATGTAGGCAAACGCCTCCCGGGCGAGTCATCGTGTTCACGGACGTGGCGCCCAAGGAGCCTCCTCCCTGCACGATGCTGAAAGTCAAATCGACATTTCTCAGCGTGTTTCCGTCGAGGTCGGAGGACCGTACGACGAGGTCCTGCAGCAGGGTTTCCCCGACGTCGGCGGATTGCCCATCCCCGGAAACGACGGTTACGTCGATCGGTTCGGACGGGTCAGTGCCTCCATTGCCACAACTCAGCACGAGGAAAGACACGGCGAGGCTTAGGAGAACATGCTTCGAGAGGGGGTAAGGCGGCACCGGTCGAGTCCTTCCACTCATGCTTCTTCGGGCGGTATTACGAGGCGTGGGCCTGAATCTAGAATAATGCTCCTCCCTTCGTCGGTTCAATCAAAAAACCCCGGGACCTCCGGAGGGCACCGGCACCGACCGTCGTGTATTCCTCGTTTGAAAGCGACCGATTGAGCGGTGACGTCTTGAAGGCCCGGGGCGATCGGATACGTTCCCGTGCGCTTTGAAGTTCCACATTCGTCCACTAAGATGCTGCCATGTTCACTCAGATGTTCGGGGGTACAGGCCTGTCCGAAGTCCTCGCCCAGAACCCGCTGCTCGCTCTCGTGACGCTGTTCGGGGCGGGCTTGGTGACGAGCTTGACTCCGTGCGTCTATCCGATGATCCCGATTACGGCTTCGGTGCTCGCGGGGTCGGCTGAGCAAGGCGCTCCCCGGTCCAGGGTGGTCGGGCTGACGTTCACGTATGCTCTCGGGCTGGCGTTGCTCTACGCAACGCTTGGGCTGGTGGCGGGCCTGACCGGGAGTCTGTTCGGCACGGTTAGTGCGAGCCCATGGACACGGTTGGCGATCGGCAACCTGCTTCTGGTGTTCGGATTGGCGATGCTCGACGTTATTCCGGTGCGCGTCCCGCAACGCCTCATGCAGTGGGCCGGGACCGGGAAGGGCGGGTCTTATCCGTCGGTCTTTGCGCTCGGAGCCGCGTCCGGCGTCGTCGCGGCCCCCTGCGGCGCTCCGGCGTTTGCCGTAGTACTCACATGGGTGGCCGCGACCCAAGCTGGC
>Ga0310124_10001712_pt1 | contig 15199 bp, 14 predicted proteins | sample CB11b_AW_Bot5_MG_FD_203507 | JGI IMG/M metagenome (GOLD analysis project Ga0310124, IMG submission 203507) | Marine microbial communities from Western Arctic Ocean, Canada - CB11b_AW_Bot5 | ecosystem: Environmental > Aquatic > Marine > Oceanic | place: Canada: Western Arctic Ocean | collected...
TCTTGGGGCGTGCCGATTCCCGCGCTGTACTGCACCTCGTGCCACGAAGCCACACTGACGAAAACTCTGACTGACCAAGCCGCATCACTCTTCGAAACTCACGGCGCAGATGCATGGTACGAGCACGACCTTAGTGAATTCGTACCTCAAGATTTCACCTGTCCCTCTTGTGGCAACGGAAAATTCGAACGAGAGCAGGACATTCTGGATGTCTGGTTCGACTCGGGGGCGAGCCACGAAGCCGTGCTTGGATTAAATAAAGAACTTAGATGGCCTGCAGATCTTTACCTCGAAGGCTCAGACCAACACCGCGGCTGGTTCCATAGCTCACTACTTGTCGGCCTCGGAACGCGTGACGCCGCACCGTATAAACAAGTTCTAACTCATGGATTTGTAGTCGACGAGGACGGTCGGAAAATGTCTAAGTCACTCGGCAATGTCATCGACCCCGACACAATTATCAAACGACACGGAGCCGAAATACTAAGACTATGGTCTGCAATGGTCGACTACCGAGAAGAAATGCGTCTTGGACAGGAGATTCTCGACCGTGTAGTTGAAGCCTACCGGAAAATCCGGAATACCTTACGGATCATGACAGCCAATCTCTACGACTTTGACCCATCAACCGACTTTGTCCCACATGACGAACTCGAAGAAGTAGACCGTTATGCCCTTGCACGGTACGGTGAAACCGGGGCAAAGATTATCCAGGCTTACGAACGTTACGAATTCAAATCGATCTCACATACGCTAAACCAATTCTTAACGGTTGAAGTTAGTGCATTTTATATTGATGTCTCAAAAGACAGACTGTACACATTTCCAGCAAATTCAAGAGCACGACGATCAGCACAGACCGCTCTGTACACAATCACCGATGGCTTAGCGAGATTGCTCGCACCATTACTTCCAGTCACTACTGAGGACCTTTGGCACTTTATCCCAGGCTCACGAACATCAAGCGTGCACCTAGCTGACTTTCCAAACAACTGCAAAGCACTAGTGGATAATGATTTACTTGCCCGTTGGAAGCGTCTCTTAGCATTACGCGACCACGTAAATCGGGAACTCGAACGTTTGCGACAAGAAAAAATCGTTGGCACTTCCCTCGAGGCAACCGTGTCACTTCACACAGATGGGGTCACGTCGAGTTTGCTTGAATCATACGAAGCCTTTCTACCTACGCTCTTTATTACGTCGAGCGTTGTTTTAGCACCTAATGACTCAAAAGCATTGAGCCAGGTTGCCAAAGAAAGCCCAAAAGCATCTGAATCAGGTAACGTATTTATGGAACAAGATAACGACGGTCAATATGCTGGTTCTGCGGTAATTAACGTCAAGCGAACGACGGGCACAAAGTGCGAGCGTTGCTGGCGATACGTAAACTCAGTGTCAACATCCGGTCCTAGTGGTTTATGTAAGCGCTGCGTTGAGGCATTAGCTGAGGTTAATTAAGTTGGCGGTTAATTTCCCTTCGAGACAAATGATGTTTGGCGTCGCTGCGTCAATCTTGTTTGTTGACCAGATCACAAAGGCCCTCGTACGTCATCACCTGGCGCTTCATGAGAGTATCAGCATCATCCCAAATTTCCTCGATTTCCGCTATGTGCAAAACAGTGGGGCAGCTTTCGGAATCCTGAATAATGCCGATATCCCATTTAAAGCTGCGCTAATGACTGCAGTCGCTCTCTTTGCACTGATCGCAATAGCTCTCTATGCAAGCCGTCTTTCTTCAGAAGAACCGCTGGCGAAAATTGGACTTACAGCTATCATGGGCGGCGCGTGCGGAAACCTCGCCGACCGTATCTCAACCGGCTATGTTGTTGATTTCATTGACGTCTATTGGGGCACTTGGCATTTCTGGGCATTTAACGTCGCTGATGCTTCTATCACCGTTGGCGCTGGATGTCTCATACTAGACATGGCAGTCCTGAACAGACATGTATCCGAAACTACTTGATCTCGGACCAATCAGTATTTACTCATACGGTTTATTGCTAGTTGCGGCTTACCTGATCGGCCTCCAACTCGCCGTATCACGAGGCCGAGCCCGTGGCCTTAATGGTAACCGTGTAATGGACCTCGGCATTGCCATTATTGTCGCTGCCTTAGTCGGGGCCAAATTGTTGCTGTTCTTTGTTGAATTTGATCATTTCACTAAAGACCCGACGGAACTCTGGACTCTTCTCCGGTCAGGAGGTGTCTTCTACGGCGGCTTCCTACTCGCAGTTGGCGTGGCGTTCTGGTACATGAAACGCCACGCCATGCCTCTTTGGACGACTTGTGACGCATTCGCGCCAGGCATTGCACTTGGACAGGCTGTCGGGCGTGTTGGATGTCTTCTTGCCGGTTGCTGCTATGGCCACCCAACTGACCTTCCATGGGCTGTAACATTTACGGACCCACTTGCAGCTAGTAATGTCGGAACTCCTCTCGGTGTTAGTCTGCATCCCACTCAGCTCTATGAATCACTCGCTACATTATTAATTTTGATTTTTCTTCTGATCTGGGAACGAAAGGGCCACGCGTACGCTGGCCGGACCTTTTGGACCTATCTTTTCCTGTATCCGACCACTCGATTTGTTATTGAGTTCTACCGTGGCGACCCACGGGGCACAGTCTTCGATCTGTTATCGACTTCGCAGTTCGTATCGGTCATGATCGTACCGATCAGTATTGCAATGCTTATCGTTCTCGCCAGAAACAACCGTTCCAGTAGCGGGCCAGCTTCGACACCTGCACACGCCTAACATTCATCGTGCCCGATAGCGCGACCACCCGCCGACTTGTTCAATCGATATCCGAGCACGTCACGCTTGAGGTCAGCAATGAAAACACCGGATACCGGGTCGACCAATTCTTGGCTGCCCATCTGGCCCATATGACTCGGTCACACATACAAAAACTGATCAAAGATGAACGGGTCACAATCGACACAAAATTAGCCCGTGCAAGTACTACGGTTCACACCGGCAATATTGTCAGGCTCGAGTTACCCCCTGCTGTTCCAGCAAAACCCAAAGCTGAGGCATTACCCATTGATGTCGTGTACGAAGATAGTGACGTAATTGTCGTCAACAAATCGGCCGGCATGGTCGTCCACCCAGCAGCGGGTCATCCGGATGGAACATTGGTCAATGCACTGATACACCACGTCAGTGACCTCAGTGGTATCGGTGGCGAACTTCGCCCTGGCATTGTTCACCGTCTAGACCGTGGCACATCAGGCCTGATCGTCATCGCCAAGCACGACCAAGCCCATGCTAACCTAGCCAGACAATTCAAAAATAGACAAGTCGGAAAAGAATATACGGTACTCGTTTGGGGTGTTGTTCAGCAGGGCCGACGAATCGATCTACCAATCGGGCGAGACCCACTGGACAGAAAAAAGATCTCTATACGTTCACGTCGAGCTCGTGAAGCTGTCACCCGGGTTGTAGGAGCCGAACATCTCGACGGCGTCTCATTCCTCAAAGTCACTATCGCAACCGGTCGTACCCATCAAATTCGTGTTCATCTCAGCGCCATTGGCCATCCCATCGTCGGAGACCAGACATACGGCGGCAAAAAACGCCATCCTCCGGTTCACCTCAAGATTGTGCAACGACTCGACCGACCGTTTTTGCATGCGTCACGTCTGGTATTTACCCATCCAAATGACGGCAGGACGATCGAGCTATCATGCGCACCTCCTACGGATCTTCAGGATGTGATTACTGATATTCGAAAAATCACTGTTACCCGCCGAGCGGAAAGACACCAGTAATGTTGGGGGCACTGTATGAACGAAGCTGCAGGAATCAAACTATCGAGTCGTATTATTCACTCAGGAAAAGTCTTTACTGCAGTAACCGAGTACATTCAGCTTCCGACAGGCCGCAAGGTTAATTTAGACATAATCCGTCATAAGCAATCAGTGATTCTCCTCCCGATGCCAGATAGCGATCACATTATTTTGGTACGACAGTACCGATACGCAATCAACCAATGGGTCTGGGAACTGCCAGCAGGAAACGTTGAAGACGACGAGAATCCTGACAATGCCGCCCGTCGGGAATGCGCAGAGGAAACCGGCCAAGCACCTTCCTGCATCGAACGTCTCGGTGCATTCTTTCCAACACCTGGTTATTGCGATGAAGAGATGCTTTTCTACCGTCTTACGGAATTGCAACCTGCCCCCGAGGCGGAACTAGACCCCGACGAGGTACTGGAACCACATACATTTGCACTAAACCATGCACGACGCCTAGTGTCTGAACGCCAAATTGTGGATATGAAAACTGCCCTTGGCTTAACGCTTATTTGAAAGATAGACCTAATTACTGCACGGTTTCATGAAGAGGACTCACATCGGTAGATTCATCAGCAGGTCGAGGTGATTGAGGTGGCGGGGTTAATGCCAACTTGAGCACGTCATCAACCATCGTGACGTAGTGCACTTGAATCTCTCGCCTCAACTCATCGGTAAGGTCCTCATTGATATTCCGCTCATTCTGTTTGGGAAGAATTACATCAGAAATTCCAAGTCGCCGAGCTGCCAACACCTTTTCCTTAATGCCCCCGACGGGAAGAATAACCCCGGAAAGAGTTATCTCACCAGTCATCGCCATATCACCACGCACTGGTCGCCCCGTAAGCTCTGATACGAGTGCCGTCACCATAGTCACACCAGCTGATGGCCCATCTTTTGGAATGGCCCCTGAAGGTACATGTAAATGCACCTCCGCTTCCTTATAAAACGCTGGGTCAACATCGTATCGATTCGAATTAGCTCGACACCATGACACAGCTGCCCGAGCCGATTCTTTCATCACATCGCCGAGGTGCCCAGTTACCGTTAATGAACCAGAACCCGTCATGCGAGTGGCCTCAACAAAAAGCACGTCGCCCCCAACGGGCGTCCACGCGAGACCAATCGCTACTCCTGGTTGTTTGGTACGCTCAGCAACTTCCTCGTCAAGAAATTTTGGTGCTCCGAGCATTTCAACGACTGTTTCAGAGGTAATCGTTATCGGAGAATCGTCGCCCTCAGCATGACGACGAGCCACCTTCCGACAAAGTGCACCCATCTCCCGTTCCAAATTCCGCACGCCGGCTTCCCGCGTATAGCCACGAACCACAAAACGTAACGCGTCCTCGGTGAACGCAATCTGCTCCGAACTTAAACCATGATTATCAATCTGGCGAGCAATGAGATGTTCATTCGCAATGACAGATTTCTCGTCCTCGGTATAACCTGGCAACTCCAATACCTCCATCCGATCGCGTAACGCAGGTGGAATTGGGTCGAGTACATTGGCGGTCGTTATAAAAAGAACCTCAGAAAGATCAAACGGCACGTCGAGGTAGTGGTCTCGGAAGGTTGCATTCTGTTCTGGATCTAGAACTTCAAGAAGGGCCGACGCAGGATCGCCTCTAAAATCCATTCCAAGCTTGTCGATCTCATCAAGAATGAATACGGGATTCTTCGATTCGACTCGTCGCAAACCCTGAATGATCTGCCCAGGTAAAGACCCAATATAGGTCCTCCGGTGGCCCCGTATTTCCGCCTCATCGCGCATGCCACCCAGCGACACACACACAAACTTGCGGTCAAGTGACGCCGCAATCCCTTTGGCAAGTGATGTTTTGCCGACTCCTGGCGGTCCGACAAAACAAAGGATCGGTCCTTTGGTATCAGGCTTAAGCTTTCGGACGGCTAAATATTCAATAATTCTGTCCTTTGCCTTCTCAAGGCCAGAATGATCCCCATCCAGCGTCTCCTTCGCACGAGCCAAGTCAATCTTTTCCTCCGTGCGAAGATTCCACGGCAACATGACCAGCCAGTCAAGGTAAGTACGAGACACCGTATATTCGGCGGCTGCCGGCGGCATTTTTGAGAGTCGGTCTAGTTCACGAAACGCTTCCTTCTGTACTGCCTCGGACATTCCAGAAGCGTTAATCTTCTCTCGTAACTCCTCAATCTCTTTAGCCTGGTCGTCAGTTTCTCCAAGCTCTTTCTGAATCGCCTTAAGTTGCTCGCGCAGTAAATATTCACGTTGGTTCTTGCCGACTTCAGACTGCACCTCAGACTGGATCTTTGAACCAAGTTCAAGGACCTCGAGTTCTTTCATGAGAATTCGATTCAGGTGATCCATCCGAGACCTGAGGTCGAGTGTCTCAAGTATTTCTTGTTTCGCTGACGTACCCAGTGTCGTCAGACTAGAGGCTATAAAGTCGGTAAGTTTCCCTGGATCAGTGATGTTTCCCGAGAGGGCCTGTAAATCGTCCGACAGTAGTGGAGACAATGAAACTATTTGTTGAAAGTTATTATTAATGTTTCGTTGAAGCGCATCAATCTCAAGGTGATCTGAATCAGAAACTGATTCCTCAGCGCTGCTCACGGCCGCACGAATGAATGGGTCTGTTTCGATAATATTCTTAAGTGATACACGAGCCAGACCTTGCACAATCAATCGCAGGCTCCCGTCTGGAAGCTTAAACATCTTATGGATATGAGTAATTGTGCCAACCGAGTATAGGTCGTCTTGTGTTGGTTCTTCGATAGACGCTTCTCGCTGTGTAAAAACCCCAACCAATTGATCCTCAGCCAAAGCTTTGTCAATAAGTCGAATAGATGCTTCTCGCGCAACCGCAAGAGGCATAAACGAATCCGGAAACAGCACTGTGTCACGAAGCGGAAGAACCGAAATTTCGTCAGGAATTGACAATGGGCGGCCATCTCGAGAATCGCTAGTGTGATCAGTCTGATCCACTTCCTCGCTCACCTGACAACCTCCATCCTAACGATATCGATAACCACTGTTACCCCCGTCAAAAAAACATCACTCTTTGCAGACAGAGAACGTGGCACAAGCTCAGTATCAATTGGGGTGATCCAAGAATAATGATACCGTGCTACGCAGTGCACCATTCGTCTTGTCAGTTTGTGTTTCTGATTCACGTTGCTCCTCGCAGTACTTACAACGTACCGCGAACGGCAACGCCCGTAGTCGTTGGGCCGAAATTTCGTCACCACACTCATAGCACTCACCAAACGTACCCTTGTCGAGCAGCAACAGCGCGTCTTCTATCCTCTTGAGTGTCTCAGCCTTCATCTGAAGTAACGCAAACTCGATATCTTCCTGGATGTCCGCCTCGGAACTTTCAGCTTCATCACGAACCCCTTGCTGGGGCACTGTCGCATTCTCTTTTCGAACATCGCGCACTTTGTCTTGAACTTCTGCCATGATTTCAAAGCGACGTTCTTCAAGAATTCGTTTCAATTCGTTATATCTTGCTTTCTTCATTGCGACTCCTATGAGAACGGCTGCTTCCGTCCATAACAGCTTATTCAGCCGCCGCGCCTGTTTTCTCGGATCCAAACACAAACTACTGCACCACCCTCAGCGAAAAATATTCAGGTGATCTAGAACCTACAGTGCAAAGTAGGTACCTAAAGCCTCAGAAACGAGCAAAAAGTCTGCCGATACATGCACCAACCTGAAATTGTGTGCAATCGCCAGCTTTTGTTGGGGTTACTTGACAATAGCGGGGGATCAGGTTCCGCAGAATACGGAACTTCAAACGGCCCAATAACTCAGGGGCCCTAACCCTAACGAGAAGTATTTTACAAGAACCCGGCCTGGCGGTCGACAAGTTGAAGTTAAAACTATGTAAATCATTTCCCGCTAACTTTTGTGTCAATTTCTGGATAAGCGGCCTCTAAAAGGGACAAAATGACCTTCAGCCTTAAAAACTAACCTGTCATGATTTAGACTGAGAACTTGGGTGGTTTTATGGTCACCCGCTCTATTCAATTAGAATCTATTTTAAGGATGTCAAAGTCGACTTGCCCGCTCTGCAACCGAAGGAGAGCTCGACGCTCCTGCCCTGCTCTGGGAAAGCAAATATGTGCTGTCTGTTGCGGAACAAAAAGGCAGGTCGAAATCACGTGTCCTTCTGATTGTAGCTACCTACAATCATCAACTGTCCACCCGCCCGCCGTTATCCAACGGCGCCAGGAGCGGGATTTACGTTTTTTGCTACCGACACTCCAAGGACTTACCGAAAGCCAGCATCAGATTTTGTTTATGGTGCAGTCTTTCCTAAGGATTGACCGTAACGATGTTCCTGCTCTGACTGATACTGACGTACAACAAGCAGCCTCTGCGCTGGCCCAAACCTACGAAACAGCGAGTCGTGGCATTGTCTACGAACACTCCCCACCAGGTGTCACCGGGCAACGACTCGCAAAGGAAATCGGTGATTTTATTGAAACAAAACGCTCCGAAGGCGCACGGTTATCAGACATCGACCTCGCCGTCTCGCTGCGCCGATTGGAAACGGCCGCACAAAACGCTAAAGCCGCTCTTGGTAATCATGACGACCCAGACAGCATCTCAGACACTCATTACCTCTCATTACTGCGTCGCGTCCTCAAAGACCCTGGTTCTGAAGGCTCTACTGAAAAGGCGGACACCACCCGGACGACAGCATCAAGGCTGATCGTGCCGGGCCGGTAGACTGGCAGGGAGCGACCCGCTTATTTTCAGTGCTATTATTAACAGTTCAACTTATTAATAGAAGATAGATATATGGCAAAACGCTGCGACATCTGTGGAAAAGGCCCCGCCTTCGGTCGGAACGTCAGTCACGCGCATAACGTTACTCCGAGACGCTTTCAAGCAAATATTCAGAGAGTCAGGGTCGTTATTGGTGGCACGGTGAAACGTATTCGCGTCTGCACGCGATGCATTCGATCAAACAAGATTACGAAAGCCGCGTAGCACATTTCTTCGTGTCAAAAATCACGATATCAACCGATAAGGCTCCCGCTGCTCTCGGTGCGTACTCCCAAGCGGTTCGCTCTGGCAGCTTGGTTTTTGTGTCGGGACAACTTGCGATCGATCCTGAGACGGGAAAAATGCCTCCAGAAGACATTGCCGAACAAACAGATCGGGTACTTCGAAACCTTAATGCGATTGTCGGTACAGCCGGAGCGACGCTTGCCGACGTTGTCAAAACAACAGTCTATCTCTCAAACATGAATGACTTTGCCGCAATGAATGGAGTCTACGAGAAGTATTTTTCGGACTCGGCTCCAGCCCGTGCAACCGTAGAAGTGTCACGTCTACCAAAGGACGCCCTCGTCGAAATCGACGCAATCGTTGTTATACCCTCATAACTCGATCAGATTTCCTGTGGTCGATTTTCGGTACCAGCAACAGCATGACACAAAGGTTTCCGTAACCGGCTCATGGCCTGACAAATGCCTACTGCTGCCTTAAGACACGCTCTACGTTAAGTACTCCAGGCACCGCACGCACCACCTTGATTACCCGCTGTAATTGTTTCAGATCGGTGATGCCAATCGTGACACTGATGTGACCATGTTGATCTTCATGTGCTGTGGCTTCCACTTTTCTAATATTAATTTTCGCATTTGAAATACGAGATGTTACGTCAGCCAGCATGCCTCGTCTGTCTTCGACCTGAATTGTCAAACACACAATGAACAATGTCTTATCGGTGACCGAAGAATCCCACACAACATCAATTCTTCTATCCGGATCGTAGAAAAGATTCGTCACGTTTCGGCAGCTAGCCGAGTGCACCGACACACCCTTTCCCCGAGTAACATAGCCAACTATTTTTTCACCGCGAATGGGATTACAACAGCCAGCACGAAACACCATGAGGTCATCGAATCCACGAACCTTGATCTTGTGCTGGTTAGGCCGAAGCACCCGGCGAACAACTGAGGCAATAGCAGAGCCCTTCTTGGGTTCTCTCAGCTGATTTACTGGTACAAGTTTCTCTAGAAGAGTACGGGTAGACACCTTGCCATACCCCACCAAAGCGAGTAAATCGTCTATTTCCTGCGCACCAAAATCGATACAGGCAGATTCCAGTACGTCGGCATCGAGGACTGTTTTGACCTTGAGATCAAAGTGTCGAATCTGTTTTTCCAACATCTTACGCCCGAGTTCTACCGCTCGAGTCTTTTCCTTAGCATGAATGAAATGCTTGATTCTATTTCTGGCTCGTGTGGTTGTCACAAAATTCAACCAGTCACGCACGGGACTATGGTCAGCGGCTGTCACCACCTCCACGATGTCACCACTCTTCAGTTGACTACGAAGTGGCACCATTTGCCCATTCACACGAGCACCAACACACATGTGACCAATATCTGTATGAACGGAGTACGCAAAGTCGACCGCTGTTGCACCGCGTGGAAGCGCCTTCACTTCTCCCTTCGGCGTAAATATGTAAACCTCTTCTGGGTAAAGGTCGAGCTTTAAGCTACTGAGAAACTCGCTCGGGTCTGGAACGTCGTGCTGCCGTTCCAACAGCTGGCGCAACCAAAGAAAATACTTCTCGTCATCTGCGGTACCAACGCGTCCTTCTTCATATTTCCAGTGAGACGCGATGCCTTCTTCAGCAATACGATGCATCTGCTGTGTACGTATTTGCACTTCAAAGGGAAACCCTTGATCACTGACCACTGACGTATGTAACGACCGGTAACCGTTCGGACGAGACATTGCGACAAAATCCTTAAACCGACCAGGCACCGGTGCCCATGTCTGGTGAATAATCCCGAGCGCTGCGTAACAATCCTTAACTGACTCCGTGACAACACGAACAGCGACCAGGTCGTACACCTGGTCAAGCGAAATCTTCTGCCGGCGCATCTTCTTCCAAATACTGAAAAGGCGTTTGGTTCGCCCTTCGAGCGCGATGATCGGAATGCCCCCATCACGCAATTTTCGCTCTAGTGTCTGATTCAGTACGACAACAGCTTCTTGCGTAGCACGACGTCGTTCGTCCACTTGAGCTTTCAGAGATTCATAGCCAAGCGGATCAACGTAACGAAACGCAAGCGCCTCAAGTTCGTTCTTGATTTTGCTCATTCCGAGTCGATGAGCAATCGGAGCATAAATGTCGAGGGTTTCCTGAGCGATTTTGACGCGTTGAACTTCTTGTAAATGATCAAGCGTCCGCATGTTGTGAAGACGGTCGGCGAGTTTAACTAATATCACTCGCACATCGTCAACCATCGCCAAAAGCATCTTGCGAAAGTTTTCAGCTTGTTGCTCTTCAACTGAGGAAAACGGAATGGTACTAATCTTTGTCACGCCTTCCACGACATGAGCAACATCAGCTCCGAACAACTGCGCGACATTCTCAATCGTCGTAAGCGTATCTTCGACAACATCGTGCAGGAGGCTTGCTGCTATTGCGATGTCATCAAGGTGCATGTCGGCAACTAAGCCAGCCACCTTGAGTGGATGCGTAATGTATTGCTCTCCTGACCGCCGAGTCTGTCCTGCATGAGCAAGAGACGAAAACTCATACGCCCGACGGAGCAAATCTGTATCAGCCTCAGGACTATAGCCCTTGACCGCCACAAGGAGGTCGTCAAATCCGGTCATTGCAACCATTTGTATCGAGGTAGATACGAGATTTATACAGAATAATTATGAGCATTTAACTTTTTATTTAAATGTATAAAGAAGCTCTCGCACACCGGTCAAAACGGAACAGAATAGCCTATTAATTAGCTTCGGCCTCAAACCAACCGCTACCGCTCAGCGGTCAGATAGAGGCAAGTCTGTAAACCATTGATAAACAGCATGATAGCTGATGATATCTATGCTTGACTTGCTAATTTTTACTTCACTATACTGGTGCCTCATTAATCGGGACTTGTTCCCGCAGTTGCTCTGGAAATTGAGGCTCAAGTAGTTCACGCGTCGCCCAAGAGTACCGCGCTGGTTATTGGGCACTTGGAAGATTTGGTCGCGTTGGAAAAGTTAGGGGATATTATGCAGACGGTACGCACACTCGCCAAATATGCGCTCATTGTGGCCATTACTATGCCGCTCGTATCATGCGCATTTTTCGACCAACTCAGTGCCATGCGCACATTTAAAGATGCGAACTTCCTCTATGGACGTGGGGATTACGAAGCCGCAATCGAGGAATATCAAGTAGTTTTGGACGCCGTTCGTGCAGACCCAGAAGGTGAGTTAGGCCAAGGGATGTCCATCGCCTACTTTTACGTGGCTAATAGTTACGACAGTCTCTTTAAGCCGGCATTCCGAGGTGAGCGCGAGAATGATGGATTCTTAACCAGCGCCGAGGAATACTACCAGCTGGCTGCTGATAACATCCCGAACGCTGAATTCCAAAAGCTCTCCATGCAGTATCTCGTCTCGATTTACGGACCAGATAAAATGAACGATCCCTCGCGACGATCACAAATGCTCCAACAAATGCTCACGCTGGAGCCAGAAAATCCTGACAATTATTTTGTATTGGCCCAACTCTACGAAGAATCAGGACTCGCGACAGACGCAGAAATGATTTTTCAAGCTGCGGTCCAGTTAAACGCCGACGATCCGAATGGCTATCTGCAGCTTGCTGGGTTTTACAATCGTACTGGTAATTTTGAATCCACGATTGAGCAGCTTCAGGCACGGGCACGCGTCGAACCGGACAATCCTGAAGCCTATTACACCATCTCAACGTTCTACTGGGAAAAGGCGTTTCGTGACTTCCGTATCACGCAGGAGCAAAAGGCCGAATACGTTATGGCTGGCCTTGACGCTGCAGACCAGGCCATTGGCCTGAACGATCGTTATGTTGATGCACTGGTCTACAAAAACATCCTGCTTAGAATGCAAGCTGGGATGCTTGTTTGTGAAGATACTGATGATACTGAATGCATCACTCAGCAGGAAGGACTCATCGCAGAAGCGGATGTACTGCGGGACCGTGCTCAGGGCATTGAGGACGAATCTCGTGGTGCCGCGTTGGCCGCCGCAGCTGAAGGCAACTAACGTCTCTTACTGATTTGTCGAACAAAAGACCGGACGCGTAGCGTCCGGTCTTTTGTTTTTCCGTCAAAACTTGTGCCTGCTGGAGCCATCTCTCAATCCAGTTACAGTTCCGTGTTAGGGGACGCAGACGCCATCAGTCTTCCTCTTCCGACAAACTCAACACAAAAACACCGTCTTTAACCACAAGCACGTTGAGGTCGACTTTGTGCTGCCACTCGGGGCACGTTGCTGTTGAGCAACGTTCATTGTCCCTGAGCTTTTGGAGAACTGCTCATGCGACACACCACTTGCCAACTTTGTTGTTGTTTTGCACCGGGTTAGTTGCCACTTCTTGTGGAGGCTCCTCGAGTAATCCGATAGCGCCAAGCGCCACTGTAGCATCGCCAACGAGCGTGACGTTTACTGGGACAGTAACGAATATCGTAACGGGGGTGAGGGTTGTGGGGCACCTGTCATGATTGGGAAGGCCTCGGCAACAACCACCGCGAACGGGACATACAGCCTAGCGGTAACGGCGTCAGGGAAACCAAGTTTGTCAGTGACCGCCTCTGGCTATTACACCCGAGAATCCACAGTGGCAATGACAGGTGGAACGACAATCAACCCCGAGATCATTCCGCAAGGTGATGGATTTGACCTAGCGTTTTTTGATGACACCTTTCGAGTGTCAGGGGGGGGGACCGAACTCGAATAATGAAATGGTTGATGCGACCATTGGCATCAATGGCACAGTCATGTCTGTAGACGTCAATGATCCAACCAATCCCTTTCCTGGGGCTATTTTCAGGCACGGATTTGCGCATGCCATGGTGTGGGATTCATTCCCGGGCACCCGCGGGGCGTACCGTCCGTGTCAGGGCCGTCAATCATGGGTCCAGACCCGGTGGTAGTGACGGCCAAGGATCGACTACATGCAAAAATTCTCTACAAGGGACCAGTAGGCAGTATGAGTCCAAATCGAGACCGGTCTGGAGTCACCATCAACTGAAAGCGGCTTGGGTCGGCAGGTAGGTTCACCTTAGTGGATGACACCTGTCCTCGACCGTTGTCCTGTTCAGGCGACGACGGCAGCCAAAACCGTTCCAAAATGAGACCTGTCTTCATGGTACGGAACTTGCATTAGAAACAGTAGTAGCGCATACATCCTGAATCTGGTATTTATCACCAGATCCGTCGAGGAGGATACTGATGACACGTTTACTTCCCGTTGTTGCACTCATGCTCTTCATGGCTCTGCCCGCCGCCGCACAAACGAACGACTCGCAGTCGTACGTGGACAGCCTGTTCAGTCGCTTTGGTGTGGACACGCCGAAACCCGAAGGCAGCTATCTCGGTCAGCTTACCGACAATCCGTATCTGCCTGATTCGATCACGAATCCGTATGGGCCGTACGGTAGTCGTTACGCGCCGAACAGTGTCAACAATCCCTACGGGCGGTATGGGAGTCGCTTCAGTCCCAACAGTGCCAACAATCCGTACGCGACCAATCCGCCAAAGCTGTACGCCCCCAATGGCAAGTATCTCGGCAACTTGAGTAAGAACCGGTTCGATCCTGATTCGATTGCCAATCCGTTTGGCCGATACGGGAATCGGTTTTCACCGAACAGTGTCAACAATCCCTACGGTCGGTATGGGAGTCCGTATACGCTGACGCCGCCATCCATCTACAGTGGGGATTCGCGCTAAAGGTTTGCAAGGCGGCGGAAGCTAGTCACGCGGATGCGCTTCGTCCCATTCGCGGGCGAGGCGTTGGGCTTCGGTGAGTTGGATATTCTTCTCCACATTAGCTGAGTCAAATTCTCAATTGCTACTCAGGCCGACTTCGTCGTTGACGACGAAGTCTTCGCGCTCTCTCGTCGCTATCTTCTGTAATCTCGACTTCTCTAGTCGTTAGGGTCAAACTGCATTGCCTCAGAAAGCCAAGAATCTAGTTGATCAATTCGGTTAGCTCTGAATGTAATTCGGCTACCAGCTGCTGTGTCATTAAAAAAATGAATGGTATAAGGATAAGGAGGCCCTTGGCCCCAAATATCCGTTGCGCGTTCCAATCTTCGAATGTTCGACACGGGAGTAATAAAGTTGTGACTGTCGCTTCCTATTTCTCCTAACTCTCTAAACCCTAGAGAGTCTTCATTTAAAGTCAATGTTGAAAGGTGCCATCCAACGAAATGACGATGTTCGATAAGAACATCAAGTGGGTAGATATTTTCCGGTATCGAATCAGGGATGCGCTCTGCAACGTCTTCGGTGTTACTACGTGCCTCGACCAAACACGTTGCGTCCGTCACGTGCGCAATGACATCAGCCGGGGCGACATCCGTCCCCACAGTGGCCGCAGGCGGTGTGAACAACGCACTCGCACACAC
>Ga0310124_10001713_pt1 | contig 15196 bp, 18 predicted proteins | sample CB11b_AW_Bot5_MG_FD_203507 | JGI IMG/M metagenome (GOLD analysis project Ga0310124, IMG submission 203507) | Marine microbial communities from Western Arctic Ocean, Canada - CB11b_AW_Bot5 | ecosystem: Environmental > Aquatic > Marine > Oceanic | place: Canada: Western Arctic Ocean | collected...
ACCAATGAAAATTTTTCCTGTTCCTGTTCAATAACTGAATAAATAAAATCTTCATTATTCTTTAATTCTGGGTACCAAGGATTCATATTTGCAATTATAAATTTAGAGATTTCAGTTAAAGTGTTTTCTTTTAATCCCAATTTATCTGAATATCTAATTGCCCTTCTTAATATTCTTCTTAGAACATAGGCTCTCCCCTCATTCCCAGGTATGACTCCATCAGCTATAAGAAAAGTAGAACTTCTCATATGTTCAGATACAATACGAAAAGCAATATCATCTAAAGGGTTGTTGTAATACTTTTTATCAGAAGAATCTTCAATCAATTTGATAATTGACATAAATAAATCAGTTTCGTATATATTTTTAACTCCCTGCATTATAACTGCCAATCTTTCTAATCCCATGCCAGTATCAACACTTGGTGCTGGAAGCAATTTTCTGTTACCTTCTTCATCCTGATAAAATTGCATAAACACTAAATTCCATAATTCTACAAACTTTTCACACTTATCTCCGTTTTCATTGATTACTGTCTCACAATTTGGACCGCATGAGTCCAATTCACACGCAGGAAAATCTGGACCCATATCATAATGTAATTCTGAACATGGTCCACAAGGGCCTTCTGATCCAGCAGGCCCCCACCAGTTATCTTCAGATCCGAACTTATATATTCGTACATTTGGTATTCCTACATCATTCCAAAATTCTGAAGATTCATTGTCACTATCGTGTATAGTTATAGAAAGCCTGTTTATATCTAATTTAAGTACATTTGTTAAAAAATCTATGGAATATTCAATAGCTTCTTTTTTAAAATACTGACCAATACTAAAATTGCCCAACATTTCAAAAAAAGTTAAATGAGTAGAATCTCCGACTTCATCAATATCTACAGTTCTAAAACATTTCTGAGAAGTTGTTAAAATATTTGACGGAGCTTCTGCATCACCAGAAAAATATGATTTAAACTGAACCATTCCAGCATTAGTTAACAATAAAGTTGGATCTCCAACGGGGATAAGTGAAGAGCTTGGATATCTTAAATGTTTTTTAGATTCAAAATATGTAAGAAAATTTTCTCTGATTTTATCGCTTTTCAAATTCAGCTGTCTCCTTTAATAAATATTTAGATTAATATATTAAATACTTTTAAATTATAATTCATGTAGTATAAGTACTTTATTTAAATTATTTAATCTCTTCATATAAGATAAAAGTAAATTTAAATTCTCGTCTATTTACCATTGATTTATTATTGTATTATATTAAAAAATTCAAATTGCTCTCTAACTTGGCGGATAATATGCAAGAACCTTTTTTAACTCCAAGCTCATTGATAAATGAACTGAAAAAAAATAAAGTTACTCATGTAGTATGGTTACCTGATAGTGAAACCAATTTTATGTATAACAAAATGGCAGCAGATCCTGAATTTTTAATCATACCTGTTTGTAGAGAAGGTGAAGCTATGGCCGTAGCAGCCGGATTATGGGTCGGAGGTGTAAAACCTGTTGTATTAATTCAAAATACTGGATTATTTGAATCTGAAGATTCAATAAGAGGTATTAATATAGATATGGCTATTCCTATGGTCATGCTAGTAGGTTATATAGGATGGAAAAGGCATGGAATAATTACTGATTCAACTGCAAAATTCACAGAACCAATATTAGATACATGGGGTTTGAATTACCATTTAATTGAAACTGATGAAGATGTTAACAGAATATCAACTGCATATATGGAATCAGAAAAAAATCAAAGTACAATAGTGTGCCTTTTAGGCGCCGAATACACTGACCAAGAATAATTGTGGACTTACTCAAAGATCTAATATTTAATGTTCCTGATCTTACAATTTTAGAATTTTATATTTTATGTTTAAGTAGTTTTTTAACTGCAACAATCACAGCATCATTTGGATTAGGCGGAGGCTCTTTATTAATACTTATCATGGTTTCTATAATGAATCCCTTAGCAATAATTCCAATACATGGAATAATTCAAATGAGCTCTAACAGCACAAGAGCGATTCTGTTAAGAGAAAATGTAAATTTAACATATATGCTGCCATTTGTATTAGGATCCTTAATAGGAGTTTCTATTGCAGCCATCATAATAATTGACCTGTCAAAGCATCTTATACAGTCATTCATAGGAATTTTTATTCTTTATTCTTTATATTTTCCTAAGGCACAAAATATGAAAATTTCAAATATGAAAATTGGAATACTTGGATTAATTTCATCTTTTTTAACAATGTTTGTAGGAGGGACAGGTCCATTAATTGCCCCATTTGTCAGATCATTTGAAAATGACAGGAAAGCTACAGTTGGAACTCAGGCTACTTTCATGACATTTCAACATGGAATCAAAATTATAACATTCTTATTTTTGGGTTTTTCATTTCTTAACTATTTATCACTCGTAATAGCAATGATAATATTTGGCATAATTGGAACATGGGTTGGGAAAAAAATATTAGTATCTATGCCAGAAAAACTCTTTGGAAATATTTTTAATTTGATATTAACAATATTGGCTGTCAGATTATTATTTGAAGGATTGAAACAATTTATATAAATTTAAGCTAATCTAATTTATTTATCTTATTTAATCTTCTTACATATTTATTCTCACTAATAAAGTTCGCTTCCAAAAAACTAGAAACTATCTTCTCAGCTTCTGCAATATTTATCACTCTTCCACCCATACACAAAACATTCATATCATTATGTTGAACTCCCTGTGCCGCAGAGTATACATCGTGGCAAACTGCAGCTCTTATCCCTTTATTCTTATTAGCTACTATAGATGCACCAACCCCTGAACCACATATTGCTATACCTTTATCAGCTTTTCCTTTATATATTTCTTCAGATAATTCTGAAGTCATATCAGGGAAATCATCTTCAGCATCTAACTCAAAAGCCCCGACATCAATTACATTTAATTTCGGATATTTTTGAGCTAAAAATTTCTTAAGATTTTCTTTTAGTTCAAATCCTCCATGATCAGCAGAAATTACTAAGTTAGTTTTTTGATTAGTTGTTTTTTTCATTTAGCAATTTTTCCCATAAATTAATATCATAATCTGTCATTTTTCCAGAATAAATTATTTCAGCATTACTGTTTAAAATACGTTTTGAACCTCTCTGCCTAATTTTAAAATACAATAACATATCTTTATTATAAGGCAGCACACTAATATCATCTAAATTATTTTTAGATTTAAAACTATTTATATCAGAAACTGACATTGTTGGATCAATGCTAACGGCATAATACGATGAATTAGGGATATTGCTTAATTTAGGTGTGATTTTCTGTAACTCAGAAATACAATGGCTTCAGGTTGGTGTGAAAAAATAAAAAAAGTGTGGTTCGTCTGATTGTTTAACAGAATTAGTAGATATATTTACTCCGTGATTAAAATCGAAATTAAAAGTCGAAACTACTAATTCAGGTTCCAAATTAATCTTAATAGTATCTGCGGGTTCTTCATGAGAACAAGATACTAGAAATACGAAAAATAAAATAAAAATAAAATATCTTACAAAACTATTAAAATTCATAAATCACTCCTTGTAAATATTTTAACAAATTAAGAAAAATTAATCATTAAAGCAAAAATACTTGTATAATAATTAAAATAAAATATAAAATTATGGCTAAAAGTAATTTAACATTTCTAATTATTTGGGCATTTCTTTTTGTTTCTATTATTCTTGTAGGTTCGTGGAGCTTGGCAGAAAGTGCAACAAGATCATTGGAAAACAAAAATTACACAGATTTCGAATTAACTTTAGTACAAAAGTCAGCCATATTTATTTGCCCTTTACATTAAGCAGGAGTAAATGTGAAATTCAATAACCAAGTAGCATTAATCACAGGTGCATACCAAGGATTAGGAAAAGGAATAGCAAAAAAACTTGGGGAACAAGGCTGTAAATTAATTTTAGTTGATATTGATGAAAGAGTAAAAGACACAGAAAAAGAATTCACCAATACAGGTATAGATTCAATTTCAGTAATAGGAGATGTGTCCAAAGAATCAACTGCTAATTTAGCTGTAGAAAAAGGGGTAAAAAAATATAATAAAATTGATATCCTGGTGAACAATGCTGGTATCGGTGGGATAAATCAACAATTGTGGGATTTACCTGTTGATGAATTAGACAGAGTATATGCAATAAATTTACGTGGCGTATTTATATTTTGCAAATCCGTTATCCCTCTAATGTTAAAAAACAAATATGGAAGAATAGTAAATATAGCTTCTATTGCAGGAAAAGAAGGTAACCCAAATGCTGTCCCTTATTCTGCTACCAAATCAGCTGTGATAGGGCTAACTAAATCGTTAGGGAAAGAATTAGCCAAAACAGAAATCAGAGTAAACTGTGTTACTCCTGCTGTTGTAAAAACTTCAATACTAGATGAATTTACAGAAGAACATATAAATTATATGCTAGAAAAAATCCCTATTGGAAGAACTGGGAAGATTGAAGAAGTTGCAAACATGGTAGCTTGGATAGCTTCTGAAGAATGTTCATTTTCTACTGGTGCAGTTTTTGATATAAGTGGTGGCAGAGCTACTTATTAATTAATAATTAATTTAGTTACCAGACCGGATTTTACAGTCAATTGAGTTTTATCAGTTTTTACAAGTAACAAATCTCCCTCATCATTAACTCCTTTAACCTTTCCACTCAATCGTTTGTTATCTTTCATTTCTAAAAATACATCTTTCCCTATGGTATCAATTTTATTTTTCCACAATGAAACAATTTCATTAGTTGTCTTAGAAGAATAGTAAAGATTATCAAAGTAAGGAATTACCTTAGAAGCAATATTTTTTACATTATAAGATTTGCCTGTAATTATTTTCATTGATGTATATTCAGTATCTATATCATGGATTCCTTCTAAATTTACATTCAAACCTATACCTAACACCGAATAAGTCAAATCTTGATTTTGATAAATATTTTCTTGCAAAACACCTGAAATTTTTTTATCTTGAACCATAACATCATTAGGCCATTTCAAAGAAATTTTTTCAAAATGAAAACTTTGACTAAGAAATTCATATATAGCTAAAGTTCCAAGCATGTGAATAATATGGACTTTTAATGGATCGGGATGCAATAAAATTGACAAAAAAACATTTCCTTTGGGGGATACCCATAATCGATTTTTAGTTCCTCTCCCTTTCAATTGACTCAACGCTCCTATAGATATTTCTTTTTTGGTAATAGAAGCAAAACGATGACAAATATCCATCGTAGAATCACAACTTTCAAACCAAATAATATCTTTTAAAGTCATTTCAGCCCTAATAATGAAAATATAACATTCGACGAAATATATAATTTATGTAAAAATATCAAATATTATTTATTTTTTTCTTTGAGAGTATTATATGATATCAAATAACAATAGACCCCGATCATCCGACCTAGGACTAGAAATGGGAATCCTTCCAAAAGGTAAGTTAAACTCAATTACTGATGTTCCCGGAGTCAAAGTTGGTCATTCCACTATTATAGAGGGGGATGGGGAATTAGAAATAGGAAAAGGCCCTATAAGAACCGGAGTAACTGCGATACTACCTCATGATGAAAATATATTTGAACACAATGTAACTGCAGCTGCACATGTAATTAATGGATATGGAAAAACAGTTGGTATGCCACAAATCAATGAATTAGGTAGGATTGAATCCCCAATCTTACTAACTAGCACATTAAGTACATGGAATGTAGCTAATTTTTTAATCGATTATCTCTCAGAAAAAAATCCTGGAATAAGATCTTTTAACCCCATAGTAGGAGAATGTAATGATGGATTTCTAAATGATATAGTCGGAAGACATGTGAAAAAATCTCATGTTTTTAATGCTATCGAACATGCAAGTCCTAATGAATTTTCTGAGGGTGTTGTAGGAGCAGGAGTTGGGATGACTGGATTTGGATGGAAAGGAGGAATAGGAACTTCATCCAGAATATGCGAAACAGCACAAGGAGAATTTAACGTAGGTTGCCTAACACTTACAAATACAGGAGATGCTAAAGATTTGAGATTAGATGGTATTCCTGTCGGCAGGCATATTTTGCCTCCTGATTATAAAGAAGAAAAAAACCCTTCAAGATGGGTTGGTGAAAATCCTTTAAAAGGAACCTTTATAAATGAACCACCAGGCTCGATAATGTTTGTTATTGCAACTGATGCCCCAGTATCAAGCAGACAACTAAACAGAATGGCAAAAAGAGTTGGTCTTGGATTAGGCTTATGTGGTGGGGTAGCTAGTCACAGTAGTGGTGATTTTGTTCTCGCATTTTCAAATGCTGATTATAATCGTACAAAATCAAAAGATTCAAAATATGATATAAATCAACTCTTTGATGAAAATCTTACTAATCTCTTTCGAGGAGTTATAGAAACAACAAACGAAGCCATAGCAAATTCAATATTAAAAGCAGAAACAACTATAGGTTTTAACGGCAATACACGCCATGCAATTCCATTAGATAAAATAATAGCTATAATAGAAGAATCAAGATCAACAAAAAAAACAGATAAATAAAGGAATAAAAATGAATAAAACACCTAGAGTTGTAGTAATAACTGGCGGGGGAAGTGGGATAGGATTAGATGCAAGTGTCAAATTTGCACACCATGGTGATAAAGTAATAATCATTGGCAGGACAGAATCAAAGCTTAAAAATGTACAATCCAAAATAAACAACAATGGCGGAGAATGTATTTATTTTACTGGTGATGTTGCTGATCCAAAATTTGTTAATGAAACTACAAATGAAATAATAAAAAAATATAAAAATCTTGATATTTTAGTCAATAACGCAGGGCATAGTACAAAAAATCGAAACACAGAAAACACCACGCTTGAAGATGTAGTTAATGTATTTAATTCAAATCTACTAGGTACAGTTTTATTTACGCAAGCTGTATTACCGAGTATGAAAGAAAGAAATAAAGGTTTAATAGTAAATGTATCTTCAGTTGCAGGGTTGTCTGGAAGCCTCATAGCAGGATTATCATATGGTGCTGCTAAAGCTGGTGTAATTAATTTTACAGAGTATCTTAATGCTGAATTAAAAAATACAATGATAAAAGCAACAGCAATTATGCCTGGAGAAGTTAATACTCCAATTATGGATGGCAGGCCTGTTGTCCCATCTGATGACTCTAGAGCAACGATGGCAAAAAGTGCAGACATTGCAGAAACCATTGTATTTCTAGCTTCATTATCTAATACAACTTCTATTCATGCGATGACAATAATGCCTAACAAACTCAGAGATACTAGTGCTGAATTAATATTACCAAAAGATTAAGTTCCAATCGCATAACCATCTCTTCTGGGATCTGCTCCTCCTTGGTAAGATCCTAGGCTTTGGTCTTTCTTTATGCCATGACCACCGCCTACACTTAGTGACCAGTCTGGCAGCTCGATTACCTCATGACCTCTATTTTTCAAATTATCAACTAACGCTTTAGGAAATCGTGCTTCCATTTCAACTCTTTTACCACCAATAGTTTTAAATCGAGGAGAATCAATTACTTGTTGCAAGTTCATCTCGAAATCCAACAAATTAACAATCATTTGAGGTGTTGTCTGCATAATTCCCCAACTTCCAGGTGTTCCAACACTTGCATAAAATTCTCCATTTTTAAAAGTTTGAGTTGGACTTAGACAAAAGTCTTGTCTTCTGCTAGATCCAATTTGATTACTACTTCCACTATCCAAATCAAACCAACTCCCCATATTATTCAAAAATATACCTGTTCCTTCCGGAGCTAACGCAGATCCAAATCCACCTCCCAAGGTTTGGGTGATTGAAACAACATTACCATCTTTATCAGCAACGGCAAAATGTGTTGTCATTCCTCCGTCATAAGCATTTAAATCGACTGAAGTTAAAGCCCCTTGTGGTGCGTCAGGATTAAACACTTCTCCTGCCAATAAATTCACTTTGTTATTTGAAATTCTAGAAGATTGATATTTGGCATAGGAATTGGAAAGTAACTTTTCTGTAGGAGTTAATTTAATTGACTGATCTCCTCCATGCGTTATTCTGTCAGTAGCAGCTAATTTTGTGGTTTCCATAAAGTAATGAATAAAATCCGGGTCCTGAAATTTTATTTTCTCTGGAGGTAATGTTTCTAAAATTTTCAGAGTTTCTAAAATTTGAAAGCCACTAGAATTAGGCGGCACTGTATTAACTTCATAATCTCTATATTTAATAGTCAAAGGATCCATCCATTCTGCTTTAACTGAATCTAAATCTTCTTCAGAAATTAAACCTCCGTATAATTCCATAGAAGCAATAATTTTCTTTGCAATACTTCCTCTGTAAAATTCATCTGCACCATTTTTTGCGACTAATTCCAAAGATTTGGCTAATTCAGGCATAACAATTTTTGTTCCAGGATTAGGGGATTTACCATTACTTAAAATTATTTCACCAGAAGGGAATTGTGTTAATCTCGGAATAGAATTTGTAAACATAGTATGATGGAAATGAGTTACAGGGAATCCATTTTTAGCATAATTAATTGAATCTTCAAACACTTCCTCTCTATCTAATACTCCTAAAGTTTCCTGTATTGTAAGCCAACCAGCAACATTCCCTGGAACAAGAGGTGCCCAAGGTCCAATATTTTTTGCTTCAACAGTGTATTTTTCAGGATCAGCTAACTTTGGAGCAGAACCCGAAAAATTTAACGCCTGTAATTTTTTTTGCTTGGCATTATATACCATTGCTACTCCGACTCCTCCCATACCTGACATAAATGGTTCTACTACATTTAAAGTGGATGCAATTGCTACAATTGCATCAAACGCATTTCCTCCTTTATTTAAAATATTAATACCTGCTAAAGATGCAAAAGGATGAGCAGAAGCAGCCATTCCTTTCAAACCCATTGCAGTTGGCCTAGTAGATAGAGGATAATTAGTATAATTCATATTATTTACCTTTAATTTTTATTCTGTATTATGATAAATATTGTTGATATACAAAAAGCTTATTCAAACATTTCTAGTAATATACACAGAACTCCTATATCTACGTCAACCTATTTATCACAAAAATTTAATTCGAATTTTTTTTTCAAACAAGAATTATTTCAAAAAACCGGTTCATTTAAAATCAGAGGAGTTTTAAATAAATTAAGTAGTTTAACACCCGATGAATTGAAAAATGGTGTAATAAGTCTTTCTTCTGGAAATCATGCCCAGGCAGTAGCTTATGGTTCTGGAATTTATAATATATCTAGTACTATCGTAATGCCTTCTTACTCTACAAAATCAAAAATTGAAGCCACAAAAGGATATGGTGCAAAAGTTATAATTACAGATGAAGATTTAATTTCTGTAGTCAGTGAAATTCAAAAAGAGACTAAGGCTACATTAATACATCCATTTGATGATGATTACATAATTGCGGGGCAAGGAACATTAGGAATGGAAATAACTCAGGATTTGCCCGATATTGATCATATATTTACAGCAATTGGTGGAGGTGGATTAATATCAGGTATATGCATAGCAATGAAATCTCATAATCCAAAAATAAAAATTATTGGTATCGAACCAGAGGGCGCAGATGGAATGAGGCAAAGCTTAGAAAGAGGTAAACCTGTAACATTAGAATCTATAAATACTATAGCTGACGGATTATCAGCCCCATTTATTGGAAAAAAAAATTTTGAAATAGTCCAAAAACATATAGATCAACTAATTACTGTATCAGATAAAGAAATCATTGAAACTATGTGGTTGATATTTGAAAGAACAAAACTTTTTGTAGAACCTTCTGCTGCGGCTGCCTTAGCTCCTATTTTATTTAATAAATATAAATTACCTGTCAATTCAAAAGCAATTTTCATATTATGCGGTGGCAATATCGATAAACAAAAACTTATACAAATATCTATCTAATTCAATATTTACAAATTTCTCCATAAATATAATACAATCCTAAAGATTTTATAAATCGTGACTGTTTTTTGTAAATTCGAGATTTGCCCCATACAATAGAATTAATATTAAAAAAATTATCAATATTATAATTACATCCACCTGTAAAAAATTTCCAAATAAAAATAAATACATCTTTTATAATATAAATAATTTTATTGTTAACAATTGTGTGTTCCCAGAAAAAATATTCCCCTTTAGATTTCAATACTCTATTTATTTCATTTAATGTTTTCAAGACATCATTAACCGAGCATAAAACCAATGATGACACAATTGAATCAAATGATGATTTTTTGAAAGGTAAAAAATCGGAGCTAGCTAAAAGAAGTGTGCATCTATTAACAGGTTTAATTTTTTTTAATAAATCGATATTATTATCAATTAAAATTAAATTATTATAATTTTTATAATAATTTAAATTGCCTCCATTACCAGCTCCAATTTCCAAAATATTCCCTGAAGTTTTCTTGGTAATATAAATTCTTAAAAATTTATTTTCTTCAGAAGCAAAATTATCTATAAATGGGTATATAAATGCAAATAATTTATTTCTTATAGTATTTAAAAATTTATACAAAGCAAGTTTTTGAATAATTAACCATTAAGTTTTATTTTTATAAAATAAAATTTAACATATAATCTAATTATTATTTTACAAAATTATATCATTAATGAACAAATCAGAAAGTAAAAAAATCAAAAATCAATTAACCATAATTGGATCTGGGCCTGCGGGATTAACAGCTGCTTTATATGCAGCAAGAGGGAATTTGAATCCTTTAGTTATAGAAGGATTTCCTGCAGGAGGACAATTGACATTAACTACAGATGTTGAAAATTATCCAGGTTTCCCTGAGGGAATTATGGGACCTGTCTTAATGGAGAAATTTAAAGACCAATCAGTAAGATTTGGTGCTGAAATAATAAATGGAGAAGTTGCAAAAGTGGATTTCAGTTCATCTGAATTTCGACTTTTTTTAGACGATGAAACTGAAATCGAAACTAAGTCAATAATTATATCTACAGGTGCATCTGCAAAAATGTTAGGACTCAAAGAAGAATCATTATTATTAGGTAAGGGAGTATCAACTTGTGCAACGTGTGATGGATTCTTTTTCAGGGATCAAATTGTAACAGTTGTTGGAGGGGGGGATTCAGCAATGGAAGAAGCTTTATTCTTAACTAAGTTTGCCCGAAAAGTATATTTAATTCATAGAAGAGAAATTTTCCGTGCTTCACAAATAATGTTAGACAGAGTTAAATCAAATCCTAAAATTGAATTCATTTTAAATACAGAAATTGCAAAAATAAATAATCCTGATGAAAATAAAGTGACAAATATCATGTTACATAACAAAAAAACATCAGAAACAACTGAATTAGAAACAGATGCAGTGTTTATTGCAATTGGACATATCCCTAACACGCAGATTTTTAAAGATTTTTTAGATCTAAATGAAAATGGTTATATTCTTACCAAAAAAGGAACAAAGACAAATATTCCTGGTGTCTTTGCATGTGGCGATGTGCAAGATTGGGAATATAGACAAGCTATAACGGCAGCAGGAAGTGGATGCATGGCTGCAATTGACACAGAAAAATATTTATCAAATTTGAAATAAAATCTAATGATAGATTTGTTAAAGAATGAAAAACCTGAAATAATCATCGATTTAAATAAAAATATTGAAATCAAAGAATTGTCTAACCTTCCAGATGATTTTTTATTAATAACAAATAAAAGATTAATTGAAAGAAAAGAATCAAATTTGCAATGGGAATATAACATTGTACATATATCTGATATTACTCAAATAAAAATAACAAGAGGATTGGATATACCCCAATTAAGTTTTGGTTTTCTTGGATTGATAATTTCTTATCCTCTGATGAATTTAATAGAAAATATGATTGTAGGTACCATTTTATTCATATCATCTATTACATGTGGAACGATTGTTTTAATTAACCAATTAGTTTTTTTAAATTCAATTAGACTTGAAGTATCAAACAACAAAACACATAAAAAAGTAAAATTCTCATTTAATATAAGAAAAAACATCTTAACAAAATTAAATGAATTAATTGCTAAGAATCAATAAAGTAATCTATAATTCTTCTAAATTCAATGATGGAAATATATCTAAATCTAACTGTGTTTCTTTCTTAAATACATTTTCGTAAAACGCTGCTGCTGCTATCATTGCACCATTATCAACGCACAATTTTGGATCTGGAATTATGACATCCACCTTAAATATATCCTTTATTCTTAATCGTAAATGAGAATTTGCTGCAACTCCCCCACAAATAATTATATTTTTTGGATCATATAAATTAACTGCCATTTTTAATTTTATTAATAGTTGCTCAATAGCGCAATCCTGAAAATCATAAGCAATATCTGATATCATTTCATCTGGCAATTTTCCATATATGTTTTTTTCTGTATCAATGTACTTTATTGCAGCAGTTTTCAATCCACTAAAACTGTAATCTAAACTATCAGCTATATTAGTAATTGGTAACTTTTTGTTGTGATTCTTGGATTTTTTAGACAAAGTATCTATTATTGGACCTCCCGGGTAACCTAATCCCAAAGCTCTTGCAACTTTATCAAATACTTCTCCAACAGCATCATCTCTTGTTTGACCTAAAAGTATTCTGTCATTATGTGAATTTAACAAACTCAGCTCAGAATGTCCTCCAGATACTAAAAGAGCTATTGCAGGGAATTGTATTCTCTCAATCCGATTTATCCATGCAGCATGTATGTGACCAGACAAATGATTTATACCTCGAACAGGTACACCTAATGCATAAGATAAAGCTTTAGCATAATTCACTCCAACTAATAGTGATCCGGCTAAGCCAGGACCTTTAGTTACTGCAACTCCGTCAATATTTTCTAATAAATTTAAATCTTTATATTCTTTTAAAATATTACCTAAAGCAATTATATGTTGCCTTGCTGCAATTTCAGGTACAATACCTCCAAATGTAGAGTGTATCTCAGTTTGTGAGATTAAAGTATTATGTATTATATTTTTACCATCATTAACTAAAGCTACTCCTGTATCATCACATGAAGATTCTATGCCCAAAATTAACATAATATTTATTACCTAAGTGCATCCATAAGTGCTTGAATATTATTTTGAATAGTATTTTCAGAATTAAAAATTGCAGTACCTGCTACAGCTATATCTGCTCCTGCATCATTAACAAGTTTAATATTCTCTTTTTTCACTCCTCCATCAACCTGTATATCAAACCTTAGATTATTAGTTTCTCTAATTTTATTGAGTTTTTTTACTTTTTCTAAGCAATCAATAATTAAAGATTGCCCTCCTTTGCCAGGAATTACAGTCATTACAGTTATTTCATCAATATTTTTTAAATATTTTTCAACACTTTCAATATTAGTATCAGGATTAATTGCAATTCCAGCTTTCTTTTCATTAGATTTAATATAATCTATTAATCGATTTACATCACTTGATGTTTCTATATGAAAAGTCAAAACATCTGCTCCGGCATTTAAAAATGATTCTAATTGAGATGAAGGATTTTCCACCATAAGATGCACTTCTATATCTATATTAATTATATCGTGCAAATAAACAACAATATTATGTCCAAAAGTTATATCAGGTACAAAATGCCCATCCATTACATCTACTGAAATTCTATATGCACCCCCTTTCTCAGCTTCACGGCAGTCTCTTTGTAAATTCAAAGTATTAGCAGCTAGTATTGATGGTGCTATTTTAAGCATATTTTGTTGCAATTGATTTAATTCTGGATTTAATGTCTAAAATACTTTTATTAACCTGAAATTCAGATGTTCCGCCTACTGTATTTCTGTTATTAATTGAATTCATTGGATTTATTTCAAAAATATCAATTTCAAAATCTAAAGAAAATTTCTTGAATTCATCAATAGTTAATTGATGAAAATATTTATCATTATCTAAACAATAATCAGTCATTTTAGATACAATTTCATGGGCTTTTCTAAATGGTACAGATTTAGACACAAGATAATCTGCGATATCAGTAGCTAATATATAACTATTATTTACAGCATCAAGCATATTGTCTTTATTGAATTGAGTGCTACCAAGCATTGGCACTAATATATCCAAAGTTGAATTTATTGTATCGGCAGTATCAAAAAAGCCTTCTTTATCTTCTTGCATATCTCTGTTATAAGCTAAAGGCAAACCTTTCAATATAGTAAATAGAGCAAAAAGGTTTCCATATACCCTTCCAGTTTTGCCTCTTGCTAATTCAGCAAAATCTGGATTCTTTTTTTGAGGCATTATACTACTCCACGTAGTAAATTCTTTAGATAGTTTAATAAATCCAAATTCATCAGATGACCAAATAATTAATTCTTCACATAAACGTGATATATGCATCATAGTCACAGAAGCTGAATAATTATAATCTAAAATAAAATCTCTATCAGACACAGCATCTATACTATTATTTGATATTTTTGAAAAATCTAATTGCTTAGAAACAAACTCTCTATCTAAATTATACGGAAGCCCTGCTAAAGCACCACTTCCCAAGGGCATAACATCTACTCTTTTAAATGATTCATGAAATCTATTGATATCTCTGTAAAACATTTCAGCATATGCTAGTAAGTGATGAGATAACAAAATAGGTTGTGCTCTTTGTAAATGAGTATATCCCGGTAAAATAAAACTAATCTTATCCTTTGCAAGGTTAATCAAAGTATTTACTAATTTAATCAATGAATTTATAGCCTGATTATTTAAATCTTTTACATACATTCTCATATCCAATGAAATTTGATCATTTCTAGATCTTGCTGTATGTAATTTAGCTCCAGTATCACCAATTAATTCTGTCAATCTGAATTCAATATTCATATGAATATCTTCAAGATCTTTATTCCATTTAATTTTTCCTGATTGAATTTCATCTAAAACAATATTTAATCCATTAATAATTTTTTCATTATCAGAATCAGAAATAATGTTTTGCTTTGCAAGCATTCTTGAATGAGCAATAGATCCTTTTATATCATACTCTGCTAATCTTTGTTCATAGTTAAAAGATATAGTGTAATCTGAATAATTTTCTGACATAAAATTATTTTTCCTTTCTTAATGGAATGTATATATTTCTTCTTAGTGTCAATAT
>Ga0310124_10001714_pt1 | contig 15188 bp, 9 predicted proteins | sample CB11b_AW_Bot5_MG_FD_203507 | JGI IMG/M metagenome (GOLD analysis project Ga0310124, IMG submission 203507) | Marine microbial communities from Western Arctic Ocean, Canada - CB11b_AW_Bot5 | ecosystem: Environmental > Aquatic > Marine > Oceanic | place: Canada: Western Arctic Ocean | collected...
CTGCAACTCGAAACAGGGGTCAGGCCCCGCCTGTGAAACGCGACAGGTGGAGCAAACCCCGTTGTGGGCGGCGTCGGACCCCGGGGTCCGAATTCTTCAACAGGCTGCTAGTGCACGACTGAGGGCCGCGTCTGATGCCCAAGACGAATGGGTCATCGGGCCATGACGAATCGAGCGACCGGCCTCGACAGATCGGTCGCTGAGGGTAGAAATGACCTGACAAGGCGACGCCAACCGCGCTGCCCATGCCAACGAGCGAAACACCATGACTACACGACGGATCCTGCGACCGCTGCTGCTGACAGTCGCCGCGATGCTGGGGCTGGCAACGACGCTGGCCGCCGCGGAATTGTATGTCATCCGCGATGGCAAGCTGGTGCATCAAGCGCTCGATTGGCCTGAGGGGATTACTCCGGAACGTCCCTACATCCCCGGCGACCCGTTCTGGGGCCAGTGGGTCCATTGTGCGGGAACAACCCGCGACGGACTCTTCGTGATTCCGCTGAAGTTCGAGGGCCGCAACAATCATTCGCGGTTTTCGACAGCGAAATCGGCACTGGGCGACTGCGAATTCAAGGTCGTCTTCTCGTGCTCGGTCCACCTGAACAGCTTCCCCAACGTCACGATCACCGACCAAGGCCAGTTGCGTTTTTCCGGCGACGGGAGCCAGGTCTGGCTCAGTGTCCGCAAGAGATCTCTGCCGCTGAAACCGTTTGCAACTCGCTGTGCCGCCAACCCCTATGACGGCAAGATGCACTCGCTGGCGATCAAACGCATCAAAAACACAATCTCCTTCTTCTATGACGACAAGCAACTCAACGAGCAGCCGATCGACCCCGGCGTCAATCTCCACCTGTGGTTCGATGGTCTGAGGAGTGCCACGAAGATCGCCAGCATCAAGCTGACCGCCGAGGGGCTCTCCGACAAGCTGACAACGAACTTCAAGTCGACCGCTCCGATCGAGTTGATCTATGACGGCTCGAACAAAGCCTCAAGCGAACCCGGCCAGGCGTCGTCGTATCGCATTCCGTCGCTGGCGGTTTCTGAACAAGGCACAATTCTGGCCTTTGCCGAAGCCCGCCGGGTGAACGGGCGTGACGTCGGGAACATCGATGCGGTGCTTCGCCGCAGCGAGGATCGCGGCAAGACGTGGGGTCCGGAGATCGTCGTCATGGACGCCGGAGAACACTCGGTCAACAACCCGTGTCCGATCGTCGACCCCAAGACGGGACGCATCTGGCTGTTCATGGGACGGATCGACATCGCGACGCTCACAGAGGGCTGGAACGCACGCCGGTTCGTGCACCAGTTCGTGCACCAGTTCGTGACCCATAGCGACGACGATGGGAAGACGTGGGCCAGGCCCAGGGATGTCAGCAAGAGTATCCGTGACCAGCTCAAGCCCGGCCGCGAGATTGTCCTGCCGGGTCCGGGTGCGGGGTTTGTGACCCGGCGAGGTGCCACGGCGGGTCGGCTGATCGTGCCGATCAACTACACCACGGGCTCAGCTCACTGGGTGGCCGGGGTCGTCTACAGCGACGACCACGGTACAACCTGGAAGCCCGGCGGCGCCCTGATCTCGGCGTCGGTCGCCCTCGGCGAAGCCAAGGGAGTGGAATTGACCGACGGCCGGGTGCTCTTCAACGGCCGCACCGCGAACAAACTGCGAGGCCTGACGGTCATCCCCGACGGCGGCACAACGGATACGACCCGGATCACCTATGCCAGCCAATTGCCCGATCCCTCGTGCCAGGGATCCGTGGTGCGTTATTCGTGGCCCGAGGACGGCAAGCCGGGCGTGATCCTCTATTCCGGTCCCGGACTCGCCACCGGCCGCGTGCAAGGGACACTCTGGGCCAGCTACGACGACGGCAAGACCTGGCCCTGGAAGCAGCAGTATTACCAGGGTCCCTCGGGCTACAGCGATGTCAGCGTCCTGCCCGACGGCAAGGTGATCGTGCTCTTCGAAAAGGACGGCAAGAGCGACCTGGGCTTCACGATCCTGCCCCCGCCGCCGTCGACGGTCCCGACACCCGAGGACCGTTAGCCCGCCCGCTGCGCCGGGGGTCAGACGCCCGCCACAAATGGTCCTTGCTCCACCTGCGACGGTCCGCACGCGGGGGCCTGACCCCTTTTGTTCCAGCCACCGGCGAACGCGGTAAGGGGTCAGGCCCGGCCACGGGCCGCGTCAGACCCCAGCACAACACGGATCAACCGTTTTCCCAAGCTTCATTGCAGGTGATACCACGCAGTGGATGTTAGAATCGCCCCGAAGGTGGAACCCGGAATCGAGATCTTGCCGGCGATGATCACTCCCATGACCAAGCCCTGTTGTTCTTCCTCTGCCGTAGTGGTTCTCACCCTGTGTGCCATGTCGTTGCCGGCCCTGGCCCAGGAAAAGAAGGCCGAGACCCCGGGATCTTCGGCAGCCAGGACCTTGTCCGAAAAGTTTGACAAAACGGTGCGGCCGATTCTCGAGCAGCACTGTTACCGGTGTCACAGTCACCAGGCAAAGAAGGCCAAGGGGGGCCTGGTACTCGACTCCCGCAGCGGCTGGGCAAAAGGTGGCCAGTCGGGGCCAGCACTCATACCCGGTCAGCCCGACAAGAGTCTGCTGATCAGCGCGGTTCGATATCAAGACCTCGAAATGCCCCCCAACGGCAAGCTGCCCCGGAAACTCGTCAGGCAACTGGAGCGCTGGGTCGCTGACGGCGCCTTCGATCCCCGCGTGACAAAATCCACCCGCGGCGCGAAGGGGATCGACTTCAAGAAGGGTCGGCAACACTGGGCCTTTCAGCCGCTCAAACAGACTGCACCGCCTCGCGTCAAGAACTCGAAATGGCCCAAGGACGAGGTCGACCGCTACATCCTGGCGAAGCTTGAATCAGCCGGCCTGCGACCCGTCGGCGACGCGGACCGTTATACGTGGCTGCGTCGTGTGAGCTTTGATCTGACGGGACTTCCACCCACGGTTGACCAGGTTGCCGAGTTCACCGGTGACCGGTCGTCACGGGCACGCGAGAAAGTGGTCGACCGCTTGCTGGCCTCCCGCGCGTTCGGTGAACGGTGGGCAAGGCACTGGCTGGACCTCGTGGGGTACGCAGACCAGGTCGGGACTTCCAACAGCGTCTTCGCCCGCTACGCCTGGCGCTATCGCGATTACGTCATCGACGCTTTCAACACCGACAAACCGTTCAACGAGTTCATTCGCGAGCAGATCGCCGGCGACCTGATTGCGGCTGAGAGGCAGAGCGTCGAGCAACGAGCCGCCAGCCTGACGGCAACCGGGTTCCTGGTACTGGGCGACATCGAGATCGTCGAATCCGACAAGGCCAAGCTGCTCGTGGATATTGTCGACCAGCAGCTCAACAAGGTCGGCAAGGCATTCCTGGGTTTGACGCTCGAATGCGCAAGGTGTCACGACCACAAGTTCGATCCGGTCTCTCAACGCGACTATTACGCCATGGCCGGGTTCTTTCACGGCACCTCGACCGTGTACAAGACCCCACGCGGCGTGTGGAGCGATGTGAACGTCATCGAGCTGCCCGAAACCAAAGCCCAGCAGACCGATCGAGCCGTCCGCGAGAAGAAGCACGCCGAGAAACTCGCTGGCTGGCGAAGTGAACGCAAACAGGCGGGAGCACGCCGGGCCGAGCTCGACAAGCTGATACTGCACGGCGAGTTCTTTGCTCCCACTGTGCCCAGGGTCCACGGTGTCAGGGACGTCAAGAGTCCGACGGCCATGAGAATCACGATTCGCGGCGATCCGCGTGCCCTGGGCGACGTGGTCCCACGAGGATTCCTGCAGGTGATTTCAAAGGGTCCACCCAAGATCCCGGCCAATCAAAGCGGTCGGCGACAACTGGCCGACTGGGTGGCCGGTCAGCCGCTGGCGATGCGGGTCGTTGTGAATCGCGTCTGGCAGAAGCTGTTTGGCGAGGGCCTGGTTCGGTCGGTTGACTATTTCGGTCTGCCCGGCGACAGGCCGTCGCATCCGGATCTGCTCGACTCGGTGGCCCGGCGTTTCATCCGCGACGGCTTCTCGCAGAAGACACTCATCCGTCGACTGGTCCTCAGCCGAACCTATGGCCTGGACAGCGCGCACGACGATCACGCTGATGCCGTGGACCCCGGCAACCGACTGAGGTGGCGAATGAACCGGACCCGGCTCGACGCTGAGGCTCTGCGTGACGCGATGATCATGGTGAGCGGCCGACTGAGGCCCTCCAGCGGCGGCCCGGCCCTGCCGTTGGAGTTTCCTGAAAACGTGGGCGGCCTCGACCCGAAGGATGTGAACCCTCCGAATTTCCGATTGGCGAAGTGGCGACCCGAGCAGGAATTCGAGCGGACAGTCTACCTGCCGGTCATCCGGGACGGCCCTCAGCCGGGACCGGCCACGCTCCGCAACGTCTTTGATTTTGCACAACCTTCGCAATTGACCGGCCAGCGACCGGTCACGGCGGTCCCCACGCAGGCACTGTTCCTGATGAACAGCCCGGTGGTCAAGAAGCACGCCGCCACACTCGCCGCGCGGTTGAGCAAGGAAGGCGATGAGGCCAAGCGACTCGATCTCCTGTGGTTGACGCTGCTGAATCGGCCGATTACCGGGCTGGAACGTCGTGAGGCGGCCGAGTTCGTGCGTGAGAGCGGACAAAACGGCTGGGCCGAACTGTGCCACGCGCTGTTGGCCTCGAATGAATTCCTGATGCGACTCTGAGTGACCCATTCCGGCTCGAGACTTCTCGCGGGCCGACAACCGAAAGAACAGATGATGACCCGGACACTGACCGGGGTGATGAGTCGACGTGAACTGCTACGGGGCACCGCCTGCGGATTTGGCGGCCTGGCCTTCAGCAGCCTGCTTGCCGACTCCACCTCCGCCGCCGCCCCGAATCCACTGGCAGCCGGTGCCCCCCACGTTCGCCCACGGGCCAGCCGGATCATCTTTATCTTCCTGGCTGGAGGCCCCTCGCAGGGCGATCTGTTTGCACCCAAGTCGTACATCACGAGCAAGCATGGTCAGGAGATCGAGTCGCCGGTGGGCGACGACGGTCAGCTTCGCGTGGGCGTTGCTCGATTTCTGCCGATGGCTCCGGTTCGACCGGTACGTCCCCGAGGTCAGTCGGGAATGATGATGTCCGACTTGCTGCCTCATCTCTCGGGGGTGGCCGATGAGCTGTGCCTGCTGAGGGCCATGGTCGCGGACAACAAGGCTCACGCGCCGGCGGCGTTGCAGCTTCACACCGGACACATTTTCGAGGCGCGGCCGTCGATGGGGGCATGGCTCAGCTACGGCCTGGGCACCGAGAATCGGAACATGCCCGGTTTCATCACGATTCATCCTCCTCGCGACGGGCGGAACTATGGCGCCGGGTTCCTGCCGGCCATTCACCAGGGCACACCCTTGCGCGTGCCCCGGCAGGATGGCGAGGTCGCCATCACCAACCTCCGCGACCCCGACATCAAGCCCCAGGTGCAGCGGCGACGGCTGGATTTTCTGCAACGTGTCAACCGACGCCTGCTGAAGCGTGCCAGGACCGATTCTCAGATGGAGGGCATCATCGAGTCGTTTGAATTGGCCTTCCGCATGCAGGCGGAAACGCCGGGCCTGATCGATCTGTCCCGAGAATCCAAGCAGACGCAGGAACTGTACGGCATCGGCGGCGGCCCCAGCGATGTGAACGGACGAGCCTGCCTGATGGCACGTCGGCTCAGTGAAGCGGGCGTGAGATTTGTGCAGGTGACGATGGACGGCTGGGACCATCACGGTGACATCCGCAACGCCCTGCCCGGTTCGTGCGCCAAGGCCGATCAACCCATCGCCGGTCTGATCCGGGACCTCAGCAGGCGAGGACTGCTGCAGGATACGCTGGTGATGGTTTCCGGAGAGTTCGGCCGCACGTACTGGAGCCAGGATCTCTCGGGGACCAGCCCGATCGCCAAGCATGGCCGCGAGCATCAGCAGGAGAGTTTTTGCACGCTGTTGGCCGGTGGCGGCGTGAAGCCCGGCCTGACGCATGGCGAAACGGACGACTTCGGTTATCGACCGGTCCAGGGGCAGGTGCATCTGCACGACCTGCACGCCACGATTCTGCACCTGCTGGGCATCGACCACGAGCGGCTGACCTACCCCCACCTCGGCCGCGACTACCGACTGACCGACGTCTACGGCCGGGTCGTTCAAGAGATCCTCAGCTAGCCGGGGGGTCAGACGCCGCCGACGGCCGCGGGTCAGACGCCGCTTGTGGTGGACTGAAAGTCCTCCACAAGCGGGGCCTGACCCCTTCCTCCCACCAACCGCCGCTATCTGCCCCAGGGAACGGACACGAAGACACGCCGGTACGCTCACAATCACCGGTACCGGAACACGGAGGAGCGCCTAACCGGCACCCTCAACGCTCATGCCGCACTGCCCGATCGGCCGTTACTCTTTCTTTTCCTCAGGGGCGAGCGAGAGGTTGATCTGGTCCGTCTCCAGAGCCCACGCTCCGCCGGAAACGAAGTCGACAAGCACTCCCATCCCCACAGCAGACCACGACGCCCATGGACCTGATCATTCGGATGACCAGAAAGAAGACCTGTTCGAAGTCCGGCAGGTAGTATACGAAGCCGGCATTCTGGCAACCTGCCCTTGGGTCAACTCTTGACCCCTTCCGCTCCGCGGCTCGGCAGCCCGAGCGTGCCGACCAGGAATCCCCGCATCGCCGCCAGGAACGCCTCCGGCTCATCCTGCCCTACCGAATGGCCGCTGTTGGCAAAGACCTTGTGCTGGGCTCGTGGAATCCGCTCGGAGATGATCCGTCCCTGCTCGGGGGTACAGATCCAGTCGTGAGCTCCCGACATCACCAGCGTCGGGCAGGTGATCTCGGCCAGACGATCGGTGAAGTCAAACGTCCGCCGCTCACCGGCAAACCAGTTGTCGAGTTGTTCCACGTTCCAGATCGTCCGTCGCCAGCCAATCCCGAAGGCATCCTCGTCGAAGTCCCGCGAGTAGACCGGGCCCATGGTCACAAAGTACTCGTAGAGCGCCTCCTCGGTCTGCAGGCCTTGCTCCCACAGTCGCCGACAGATCGCCTGCTGCTGGGAAGTACCCCGTTCTTCGACCAGCCGCCGTGTGTCGGCCAGGATGCGGTAACTCGGGGCGGTCGAGCAGAGGATCAGTCCGTCCAGGCTGTCGGGGAAATCCAGGGCGAACTGCTGGCTGACAAACCCGCCGTAGGACGTGCCGAACAACACGATCCGCTCCAGGCCCAGGTACTGCCGTAAGGCATCGACGTCGGCCGCATGGTTGGCCAACGTCCACTCCGACGGGTCACCGCGCTCACTGCGTCCGGCACCCCGGTGATCGAGGTAAACCAGTTGAGCGGAATCGGTCAGCGGCCCCATTCGCAGTTTCAGGTAGGAATGATCGGCACCCGGTCCGCCGTGCAACACGAACAGCACGGGCCGATCGACCATGTCGTCGCCATCGGGCACCAGCCCCATTCCGTCCACATCGAAGTAGATCGTGGTGTCACGGATCCGGGCTCGCATGGGCGACGTCTTGCCTGCTTGATTTCGACGGATGCAGTTTCGGCAGGTCGCGTCGGCTGAGTCCTTCGATCTCGGCCATCAACGGTCACCTGGCACCGCCCCAGTCTCCCCACCCCAGCCCCGGCGTTCAACCCGACAGATCCGGGTGATCCGGGTGATCCGGGTGATCCTCTCCTTTCCACTGGCACAACGGCCGGGGGTAACGTCACCAGGGGTTCCGCAGCGGCGAAACGCCAAGCTTGCCGACCACGCGAACGAGCGTGCGGCGAAGCCAGCCAGCCTTGCTGATCCGCACCTCCATCCCCAGCGAGCCGGGTCCCCGCGAGGGGGCCAGCACCATTCCGTTGCGGTGCAGCCCCGCCTCGTTGAGAAACTGCCGCACCTCCGCGGCCGTGTACTTCTCGTCCATCCGTGCCGGCTCGATCCCCTGTTCGGCCCGCAGCCGATTGAACTCGGCCAACGCCGAGGGTGCCGGGTCTCTCCGCGGCTCGTGGATGATCGCCACGCCGCCCTGCTTCAGCAGCCGGAACACTTCGCGGAAGGCCTGCGGCGGATCGGCCCAGTGGTGGATCGTCGACCGGCTGACGATCAGGTCGGCGGTCTCGTCGGGCTGGGGCATCTGGTGAACGTCGCATTGCTCGATCCGGACGCGGTCGGCCAGGCCGGCCTCGACGACCGTCCGGCTCGCCTGCTCGACCATCTCCGTGAAATAGTCCGTCCCGACCAGCTCGACCTCCGCCAGCTCGGGCTCCGCGGCGATCTTGATCAGCAGCCGTGCTGTGCCGGTGCCGATGTCCAGGAGGACCCTCGGGCCGCCTCCCATCAGCCGGTATTCCTGCCGCAGCCGGCGGATGATGCCATCATCGTACGTCGAGACCGCGTCGGTCGTGTAGCGGTCGTAGTCCGCGGCCGAGTAGTGCACCGGCAGGTTCTGTCGCACAACCGCCTCAACCTTCCTCGAGCCCGTCCAAACAATTTCGTGAGCGTAGTCCAGCGACCCGGTGAACTCAACGGGGGGTGGGGTCAACTCTTGACACTTGACACATTCAGTGGCTTGAAGCTGCAAGGCGGAAGAAGTGTCAGGTGGAACGAGTTGCCTCCCACTCCTAAGCCAAATGACGAATCGGCGTCCCGGATGATGCGAATTCGACGAGGTCGGTCGGGAGTTCGGACCTCAGTCGTAGCTCGGAGACGTCCAGCAGCGTGTGCAGGATCGTGGCCACGAGATTGTCGGAATCGGTTCGATCAGCCAGCGGTTCCCCACCGTCGCGGGTGGACTGGCCGATGATCTGCCCATCCGTGATGCCGCCGCCGTAGAGCATCAGCGGGGCCAGGCCGGCCCAGTGATCTCGGCCACCGTTCTTGTTGATCCGCGGCGTACGGCCCATTTCACCAACGCAGACGAGCAGAATGTCGTCGCTCAACCCGCGCTCTTCACAGTCTTCAATGAAGGCCGAAACGGCGTGGTCGAAGGGCCGTCCGACCGCTTCCATGCCGCGAGTTACGCCCAGGTTGTTCCGATCGGCGTGCATGTCCCACACGAACCTCGTGGCGACGGTGACGAAACCGCAACCGGCCTCGCACAAGCGGCGAGCCAGCAGCAACTCTCTGCCGAGCGTCTGGGCGTTGTTTTGATACCAGCGGCGAGCCGATCCGCCATTGCTGACGCCGCTGTAGCGATCTTCATCAATGAAGTCAGCGGTGTCATACCTCGCAATCGTCCGCGGGTCCTCTCTCGACAGATCAAACGCGTCGGCAACACCACGCAGCACGATCTCGAAGGCCTGTTGGCGATACTTGTCAAAGCCTTCAGCGGCCCCGCTCTGTTCAATATCCCGTCGAAGCCCGTCAAGTGACCTCAACAAAGCCGCGCGATCGTCGAAGCGTTTGGCTGGCAATCTCAGTTTCATGTTCTCTTGAAGTGTCGAGCCGCCACCTGGAGTGAACGCCGCATACGCACTGTTGATCTCGCCTGTCTGACTGAACTTGCCAAACCGTTCGTCAGGACCCAGTGCCGAAGGCTCAATCGTGTTCGGAAACAAGGTCACGTTTGAGGGCAAGCCGCTTTGGGGATCGTTCGCTCCGGCCAGCCGCGAAAACAGCGTTCCGATATTGGCGTTGCGCGTCGCGTTACCGATCAACGGCCGGAGACTGTGACCGGCGCTGCCGGTCGTATACGACCGCACAATCGCCATCCGGTGCGCCCACTTTGCCAGCCGGCTCATGGTTGATCCGAACGTGACACCGGGAAGGCTGGTCTGTACCACACCGCCGACCGTACGGATCCGGCTGGGGACATCGAGTTTCGGATCGAAGGTCTCGAACTGAGTCGGCCCTCCGTGCTGAAGCAAGAACACAACGGACTTGCCGGTCCTGACAGGTCTCTCTGGGCTACCGGCGATGGCCTGCGTGCGGAGCAAGTCCGCGAGCGAGAGACCACCCAGAGCCAGACCACCAGCCGTCATCATCGCGCGGCGATCCATCGTTCGCTGGTGGTCGAAGATCGAGAGCATCGTTGTTTCGCTTACTCGTGGGGGCGCAGTACCCCTGTTGCCTAAGCCAACGCGATCGGCGGGACGAGTATCTCAGGTTTCGGCGGACTGGTCCACTTTGAGGCCAGGACTACTCCCGGAGAGGTTCGCCACCCCAGTCTCCCTACCCCAGCCCAGCCCCGGCGTTCAACCCGCTGGATCCGAACCACGCCCCAGGCGCCGGGCCGGGGGGCCGTCCAGATGACGGCTACTTGGACGTGTCCAGCGACGAGATGTCCCAGACCTTCACCGTCTTGTCATCGCTGCCGCTGACGATCCGCTTCCCGCCGGGTGTGAAACTCACGCTGGTGACACCTTCGGCGTGTCCTTTGACTGACCTACTCCCACGCCACTCACCTGGTGCTCTGCTGTGTCGGACTGGTGTCCTCGGCGCGGAGGACTTCCCGTAAGGCAACGGCCAGCAGGTGATGGCCCAGCGGTGTGGGATGGCAGTCATCATGGATCAGGTCGCGATTGAAGAACCCGTCAAGTGCAGCTTGCTTCCGGTCAAACAGTTTGCGGGCGTCGAGAAGATCGCATCCGGTCTCACGGGCGACGCTGCGGATCACCCGGTTGACACTCAGTCGTCCACCCAGGTGCCCGACCATCTGCTCCCGACACCGGGCAAAGGCGGATTCGGCCTCCCGCATTCGTCCCAATCGAACCAGGCATTCGCCCTCGATGTGGTGGAGCAGTGGAGATTCGCAGGAATCTCGCCGTGCCGCCCGCAGCGTTCGTATTGCCGCGGCCGGGTCGGATTGCTCGAGTTGCGTTGTCGCCGTGTCGAGCGACTTCCGGATCGACGACTGCCACCGCGGATCCGATGCCAACGGCTGCCTGTGATTCCAGGCTGGCGAGAGTCGGTAGTTGAAAGGGATGGTTATCAGCACGATCCGGCAACCCCGGAACGTCCGAATCATCTCGACGAGGTTGCGGCGAAACCTGCCCAGGTAGATCTCCTTGGAGACTTTCCAGAGAGCCGGATCGAATCGAGCCAGGTCGGCCGGATGCTTCAGGGCATACCCGGATCCAGTCAACTCGACGTGCATCCGGTAGGTCGCCTCGAATCGAGCCAGGTGGGCCTCTCGTGCCGCGGCCATCAGCCCCTGTCGTTGCCAGCGAAATGCGACGTACTGGACAACCGCGAGGGCGCGGCTGTGAGCGAGATGCTCGAGCAGACGTTGAGTGGTCTCACGAGATCCGTCCCGCGGTCGCCATTGACGGCCCGGGCTGCCGATTGACGGGGCTTGTCCGGGCACCGGTCGATGACACGATTCGGGTCGCCAACGGACCCACTCGTTGTTCCCGGTGAAGATGATGACGATCTGTGGACGAAATGACCTGGCGATCTTCCGGGCGACCGGAACCAGGTCGTGAGAGTTCCAGCCCGGGAAGGCGGTGTTGTGCACCTGGAAGGAGGCCGGAGGGGAGGGACCGCGTTCTGCGGAGTTTGTCGGTCGGTTCAGCGCGTTGCGGAGTTCTCCGGCCAGCGAATTGCTGTCGTTGTACGGGTAACCGTAGGCTGCGGATCCTCCCAGGAGGAACACCTGCTTGCCACGTCGGGTGATGTCCTCGTCGGGCGAGAGCGCCACCTGCGCCGTCGTGTAGCAGACATCCGGGATGACGCGTCCGCCGACGACCAGTTCCTGGCCGATGGTGGGGACGTCACGGCGGGGACGTACGAACAGCCTGGAATCATCATTCTCTCGCCCGGCGGCCGCGGTCGCCGGGGTGGCGTCAGGTTGCCGGTGCCGTTGTGGAGAGACCGGACGATCGACGGCCTGTTGACGGTACCCCAACAACAGCCGACGACGGAACTCCCAGACCGAATCGATCGCCCAGCCGCAGGTCTCCACTCCGGCCAAGACCATCAGGAGGAACAGCCAGCGTCGCCGTCTGCGTTGTTGGACTGACGAGGATGGCACGGAAGTACCCCGAGGCTCGGACACGGTCTCCCAGTCTCCCCACCCCAGCCCCGGCGTTCAACCCGCCAGATCCACCCAGGACAGCGCGCTGCAAAATGCGCTGCAGCAACCTGCCGTTTTGCCTCGCAAGGCGTCGCAGCCGAAAATGACCAATCCCGGCAAACCTGCGGATTGCAAGGCTTTGCGGACGAGTGCGGCCCGGGGCGAGGGGACGGTTTCGGGCTCAGTGGTCCCTACTGGATTTGAACCAGTGACCTCTCGGATGTGAACCGAGCGCTCTAACCGGACTGAGCTAAGGGACCAGCGGTCGTCGGCTGACGGTGTGGGCGGGACGGTGGATCAGTCTAGTTGGTGCGTTGCGTGGCGTCCACTTTATGGGTTGGGCGGCTAGCGCGAGGCCCGGTCGTTGAGCTGGTACAGAGGCAGGAAGCGGTAATACACCTCCAGGCACAATGTGCTCAATGCCGTTGCGTAGATGCGGCCGCCATGACTGCCCCACGGGCCCCTGGGGTCCCAACTCCCCTTGGCATGACCATCTTGACGCTGAGTCGCCACCAGCAGGTTCCGCAGACTCCCGTTCCACTTCTGCCACGACTCGCCACCGTACTGGTACATCGCCAATGTCCCGTAATACCAGTAGTACAGGTTCGTCTCGGACAACTTCGGCTTCTGCAGGCTCAGGTACTCAACCGCCTCGCGACTCGCCGGATGGTCTCGCTTGATCCCCAGCATCTGCTTCGAAAACAACGCCTCGGCAGTCATCGTCGGTGTCACCTGCTCCTCGGGACGGTACGACGCCAACCCCTTGAATCGACCCCGGCTGCGACTATTCACAAAATGAAACATCAGGTCCTTGGACTTCTCCGGAACACTCAGGCCGGCAATCTCGGCACTCTTCAGCGCCATCAACTGCCAACCAAACATGCTCATGTCCCCCTCCTGCCCCTTCACGTACCGCCAGCCGCCAGTCTCGGGATGCTGCTGCGAGACGATGTAGGCCACCGCCCGGGTGACCGCAGTCCTCAACCGCACATTCCGCGTCTTGTCCGTCTGCATCCCGTACGCCTCGGCCAACGCATACGTCGAAATCGCATGGCAGTAGTTCTTCGCATACCGGGTCGCCCGGCTACCCAAAAATCCGCTCGTCTGCTGCTGCCCAATCAACCAGTTGATCGCCCGGTTGATCTCATCGGCGTACAAACCCTCCTCATGCGTGTACCCCGCACCCAAAAACGCCAGCAGCGACAGCGCCGTGATCCCCGCATCGGCATGCAGACCCGCCCTGCGGTCCGCCTCGGGCCGACTCGGGTCACCATGCAAGCCCCGCCCACCGGGGTCCTGGCAGCGTTGGCCGCCGGGGCAGTGAGTCGAGAAGCCATCCGAATCCCAGTGACCGTCCTTGTGCTGGTGCCGGGCCAGCCACGCCAGGCTGAATTCGACCGCCTGCTCGGATGCCTCGGTGCCGCCGTATTTCTGAGCCGCCAGCCGTCGTTGCGTGAGTGTTCTCAGGCGATACGTCGCCGGCAAACTCAACTCGCGCCGCCGTCGCGGTGCCGCCGCCACCGAAGGCCGAACCGAGTTGGGTCGTAGACCCGGCACCGACAAGCGGCTGGCCACCCCGTCACGCACCGAACGAGTGGTGCCGGGTCGAGGCGTCGGTGTGCGAGCGACACGGCCGGGTGCCTGCCGGGTCGGCACGCCGTCCCGGCTCCCGCCGGGCCGCCGACGCTTGAGCCGGGTGAAACGATTCGACGCCGGTGAACCGGCCGCTGTGCCCGAGGTGGTTGCCGGAGAATTGGCTCCGGCCACGTTCAGGTCGGCCGCACCCGCCACCGGACCCTCACGACGACGGATCACGTCGCCCTCGGCCGCACGCTTGATCGGGAAATTCGTCGATGCCACGCGAGGTGTCTCCAAGCCCATCGGCTGAGACACCGCCGCAGGTCGCGGCGTCTGCCGCTCGACAGAGCCTCGAGTCGGAGTCCGCTCGAGCGGCACGTCGGAACGCAACCCCGCCCGCCCCTGAGGACGACGCAGACGACTCGTCGTCGGCACACTCACCTCCTGCCGACTCTCCGCCGTCGGATCATCCACCAGCAACGGCACGTCGGCGCGCTGACGCTTGCCGCGGTCTGCCAACTCGATCGGCTCGGGACGCGCCTCGGGACGATCCGGCAACTGCGGCACATCCTTCAACTCCGGCTCAATCCGATCCGTCTCCTCGGAGACCCGCTCGGGAGTCGCCAACTCGGTCAGCTCGGGCGGCGTCGGAAGCACCCGCTCGATGGGACGCTGCTCGGTCTCGGGCAACTGCTCCCACACCGGAGTGTTCCCCGGTTCCGGCTCGGGATTCAATTCGTCAGCCTCGACCAACTGGTGCTCGACATCCACCTCCACCTCCGGAACCTGAACCTCCGAAATCGCCGGGGGAGGCGAGATCGCCACCAGGCCCAGGGCACACGAGACGTGGACGAGTATCGAAAAGACCAGCGACTTCTGGCTCGGGTCGTTGTCGCCCCAGCGGGTCACCAGCATCGTCACCAGGTGGATCGAGGCGAAGAACAGGCCGGCCAGCAGGCAGCCCCACAACACCTTGCCCGCGATGTCGGGCGAAATCCCCAGCAAATCGCCGATCGTTTGGGCGGCGTCCGCGACGGCCAGCAACATCAGTTGCCCTCCTCGTCCTGCTTGTACGCCAACGAAATCCTGGTGATCTGAGTCCGATGACAAGCACCCAGCACGTTGATCACCGGCTGGTACATTCCCTGCCCCTCACCACGAACCACAACCGCCTGGTCCTCGAAGTTCGCCTTCGCACTCTGCAACTCCTGCTCCAACTCCTCCAGCGACATCGCCTGGACTCCCAGCAGGATCGTGCCGTCTCGACGGACGTTGATGATCAACGCATCGGGAAGGCCCGTCAGAGGCTGAACCTCGTCGGAACTGGGCAACTGGATGTCGTACTGCCGTTCCTGCTCGGTGAAACGGGCCCCGACCAGGAAGAAGATGATCAGCAGGAACACGATGTCGATCATCGGCGTCAGGTTGATCGCCGCCTCTTCGGTTTGATCGGCACCCTTGAGTGGCATCGCCTCGAGTCTCCGGTCCCGGCCTCGAAATGCCTTCGCCGCCCCGTCACCTTGCTCCAAACCCTCTTACCCCGTATCGGCCTTCGGACCTCTACACGGTTACGTTTTCG